>Ga0116163_1000019_pt1 | contig 117253 bp, 97 predicted proteins | sample AD_UKC107_MetaG_FD_89889 | JGI IMG/M metagenome (GOLD analysis project Ga0116163, IMG submission 89889) | Active sludge microbial communities of municipal wastewater-treating anaerobic digesters from Hong Kong - AD_UKC107_MetaG | ecosystem: Engineered > Bioreactor > Anaerobic > Digestate...
AACTCTTTCCCCATGCGCCCTCTCGCTTGGAAATCTCCAAAACAGTTCCTTTGGGAGTTCCTGAATCCGTAATCCTTTTTCCTTTATCCTTTTTGTAACACATCATTGACAAACCTACATTTTGACGAAAATCTTCATGTTGTTTGCCGTTTAAAGAGCCGTTATATAGAGGACTGAATCAATCGGCCGATAACGCTGCCAAGCCTATTTATCCCGATGACAATGCGCTCTTCCGGCATATTGGAGAAATTGAGACGGAACGTGTTTTCTTTTCCGCCGTTTGGGAAAAACGAACCGCCGGGCACAAAAGCGACATTTTGCTTGAGGCATTCCGTGAGCAGCTCCCGGGAATTGAGATACGGCGGCAGTTCCGCCCAGGCAAAAAGCCCACCCTGCGGTCTCGTAAAAACAACGTTTTCCGGAAAAAACTCCTCCATCGCCCCAATCATGACATTTCGTCTGTTTTTATAAGTCGCGCGGATTTTTTCAATATGTGTTTCGATGTCATACAGCGTTAAGTATTGATAGATCTCCATTTGAGCGATGGTGTTGCACTGCAAATCAGCGCCCTGCTTTACCAGCACATACTTCCGGATGATCTCTTTATCACCTGCAATCCAGCCGATCCGATATCCGGGACAGAATATTTTAGAAAAAGTACCGGTGCAAAGAATATTCCCCGAAGAATCAAAGGACTTTGCCGACGGCAGGAAATCTCCTTCAAACCGCAATTCCCCGTACGGATTGTCTTCAATCACGGCAACGCCGTATCTTGCCGAAATTTCCGCCAGTTGTTTCCGGCGTTCCAAACCCCAGGTTCTGCCCGTGGGATTTTGAAAATCGGATATCATATAAATCAATTTGGCTTTCGGGCAATCCCCGAGCTTTTCCTCGAGTTCAGCCATGTTCATTCCGTTTTCATCGGAGGAAATTTCAATAAAAGAGCATCCGTAAGCCTTGAACGCGCTGATTGCCGCGAGATAAGTCGGGCTTTCACAGATGACCACATCACCCTCGTCCAAAAACACTTTTCCCGATAAATCCAGCGCTTGCTGCGAGCCGTGCGTGATCAAAATATTGTCGCAGTCGAAAGATGTTCCCAACTTGCGGTTCATACGATTCGCAATCCACTCCCGCAGCGGCCGATATCCTTCCGTGGTCGTATATTGCAGTGCTTTTCCCGCCTCGGTTTTAAGCACCAATCGGTTTACCTCTTTGATCTCCTCGACGGGAAACAATTCCGGAGCGGGCAGTCCACCCGCAAAGGAGATAATCTCCGGCCGTTCGGTGACTTTCAAAATCTCTCTGATTTCGGAAGCTTTCAATTGAGACATCCTTTTAGCCAACTTTAATTCCATCATGATTCCTCCGCCCGGCATATAATCTTCCCCGCCCGCGAACAAGCCAGCAGATCCTTTTCGCTCATCTTGAAAAACGGCAGCAGCGTTTCAGGCGCGCTTACAACCATCTCTCCGATTTCTGTGCGCATCGAGAGATTGTGTTCGGATTTGTATTTCCGCACCTCGGCCACCGACTTTTTCAAACTTTCGCCGAACATCAGAATCTCCGCATCGGTCTTTACGGATTGTTCCCACTTCAACAAATGAATCGATTTAACGCCCTCATGTTGACGGAAAAAGTCCAGATAAATTGCCTCCGTGATGTGCGGAACATACGGCGCGTACAGTTTTAAAATCGAAAGCAGTGCGTGATAGAGCGCATATTGACCGCTTCTGCGCTCTTCTTCACCATGGATATCGGGCTGATACAGCCGGTCTTTGACAATCTCGATGTAATTGTCGCAAAAATCTTTCCAAAACAACTCGTCGATCTCATGCCGCGCCGAACCGATCTCATACTCATATAAATATTGCCGTGCTTTTTCAACGGTCTCGCCCGTCCGCGCCAATATCCATCGGTCAACCGGCAGCAATTCCGGCGTTTCCGACAGATCGATGTCCTGCAAATGCGAAATCGAGAATTTCGACGCGTTCCAGAGTTTTGTGAGAAAGCGTTTTGCCTCTGCCAGATCATCGGGCGAAAAGAAGGTGTCGGTGCCGAGTTTTGCGCTCGCCGCCCAGTAACGCATCGCGTCCGCCGAGTGTTGTGCAATCAAATTCGCCGGTGCAAGTTCGCTGTTGGCTTTGGATTTGCTGATTTTCTCGCCCTTTTTCGCCAGCACGAACCCGCTGATCATCACGTCTTTCCACGGAAGTTTCCCCGTGTGATACAGCGAACGGACGACGGTGTAAAACGTCCAGGTACGGATGATCTCGTGCGCCTGCGCCCGCATTGCCATTGGCACCAGCGAGATGCCGTGCCGCTCGTTGATCTGCGGCGTCACCGACGAAGTTGCCCAGGTATCCAGCACCGCGCTCTCGGGGATGAATTCTTCGCACCCGCACTCGCATTTGCCTTGATACGGCGTCTCGAGCGGGTTGACAGGTAATTGCTCAGGCGTTGCGAACACCGGCTTTCCGCAGTGTTCGCAGTACCACACCGGGAACGGGATGCCGAAATAGCGCTGACGCGAGATGCACCAGTCCCATTTCAAATTCGACACCCAGTCCACATAGCGCCCCTTCATCGACCCGGGATACCAGTTCAGCTCGTCGGCGGCCTTCAAAAACCGCTCTTTTCCCGACAGCACGTCGATATACCACTGCCGCGATGGGATGATCTCGGTCTCGGTGCCGCAGCGCTCATGAACGGCGACCGTGTGGGTGATGTCCTCAGATTTGAGCAATAACCCCTTCTCTGCGAGCAGCCGGATGATCTCTTTTCTTGCGGTTTTGATTCTCATCCCGCCGATAAACGGCACGTTTTCATTAATTCTCCCGTCCGGCGTAATCACCTTGCGGTAGGGTAACTCGTATTGCCGGGCCCATTCCGCGTCGGTGCTGTCCCCGAACGTCGCGCACATCACTGCGCCGGTGCCCTTGTCGATGCCGACCTTTTCATCGGTCATCACCGGAATCTCGTAATCGTATAACGGCACCCGCACGTTCTTTCCGACAAAGCGGGCATAGCGTTTATCCTCCGGATTCACGAACAGGCAGACGCAGCCGAACAGCAGTTCGGGACGGGTCGTCGCCACCTCAATGACTTCGTCACCGCAGGCAAACGGCAAGTAATTGAACGCCGAATCCACGTCTTTGGTATCCAGTTCGGCCTGCGCAATCGAGGTTTTGCACTCGGTGCACCATAAGACCGGCGACTCTTTGCAATACGCCTTACCCATCTTAATCAATTCCAAAAACAACGCCTGCGAGATTTTGCGCACCTCGGGGCTGATGGTCGTATATTGCAGATTCCAGTCCGCCGAAAACCCCAGCGACTGCCACAGTTTCCGAAATTCCCGTTCGTATTTCTCGGTCGTGATCAGGCATTTTTCAATGAATTCACTGCGCGGCAAGTCCTTGGCGATAATACCCTCATCCCGCTCGACCAATCGTTCGGTCGGCAGGCCGTTGTCGTCGAACCCGAACGGGTAAAAGACGTTGCAGCCCTGCATGCGCCGGAAGCGTGCGATCATCTCGGCCTGCGTATACGAAAAGATATGCCCGATGTGCAAACTGCCGCTGACCGTGGGCGGCGGCGTGTCGATGGAATAGAGCGCACCCCCAGCCTTCGGATCAAAACGATAGATTTCTTCCCGTGCCCAAAAACCCTGCATCTGCTTTTCAATAATGGTAAAATCGTAATTTTTCTCCATCCTCAAACCCTCCAAACAAAATTGACAAATTGACAAATAAAAAAACGCCCCGAAGCAAATAATTTGCTTCAAGGCGAACTGTAAATCGATAGTCCGCGGTACCACCTGAATTCGGAAGAGAATCCTTCCGCGCTTAGCCGATACGGGATAAATTTTTCATCCGATATCGCTCCCATGATAACGTTTGGGATTCACGTTGAGGCCTACTGAAAAATCATATGACTTTCGTTCGGTTCACAGCTCGGGGGCTACTTTCCGCGCCCGTTTTGTAAAAGGCTCGCACCAACCGCCTTCTCTCTGTACAAAACAATAACGCCTACTCTTCCCCGTCAATGCCTTTTCAATATTCAATTTGTCATAGTATATCACCGAAACTTGAAAAAATCAACTCCCGGCTAAAAAGCGGTTCTTTGCTGCTGTGACCCCGATATTGGGCGAAATATTAACATCTCTTTACCAGTGTGGCAAGCACAAGGAACGGAAGCAGCAATAATATAAGCAAAAACATAAGCGATCTCCTTTCACCCTCGGCAGTTGAAGATTTATACCCGTGAGGCCACGCCGTCCTTTTTCTGCCTCTGTAACCAGTATAAACGCCCCACTGTCCCATAATCAGGACTTAGAAAAACATAACCCTGCCGTCTCCGGCAGGGTATTTAAATCATAAATATCGATACTTCAATGAATCGCCGTTTTTAACTCCTCCAGCGCCTTTTTGCAGCCGTTTTTGCATTTTCGATGTGTCTCTTCGTCGTTAAATTCGACTTTCCAGATGTAGGTGTCCAGCACTGCGAAATGCAGCCGGTAGAGCATGCGGCGGATTTTTCTCTCTGTGCGTTCAAACTCCGCTTTGTCGATTCCGTAACCCGCGCAAAACGCCTCGTCGATGATCCACGGGCTGGCGAACTCAAAATCGATGTCGCCGAATACCGCCCGATCCATGTCGATGAGCGTCAATTTCCCCGTCTCTTTATCCACCAGCAGATTGCCGTCCCACAGGTCCGCATGGACCAAATAGGGCGTTGTGATCTCCGAAAGCAGCGCGTCGCATTGCCGATAAATTTTCTCCAGTTCCTCCGCTTCCGTTTTGTCAAACACACCATTTGCAAGCGAACGGGTTAAAACATCGTCCGACTCGTCGTATAAAAACGCTTTCCACGATGAAAACCCTTTCCCTTTTACCAACTCCGAAACCCGCCCGAAGGCGTCATTTTTCATGGTATGAATGCGTTTGACCTGTTTGCCGGCTTGTTCGTGAAAGGCCTTTTTATCAGCGTTCTCCAGTTCGGAGAGCGGACTGCCCGTAATGCACTTTTCGATTAAAAATAAAAAATCCCCGAATCTGCGGCTTTGGTCGAACGTTAAAATCTCGGGGCAGTCCACGCCGTTTTTGCGGCAGAGGTCATAAGCATACGCCTCGCCCGTCATCAAATCGTTTTCAAACCGGAGCAGCGGCGTACGGTTCTGCGGTCCGATCCGCAAAATGATTGTCTGTGCTTCATTCCCCGAAAGTTCGACCCTGAAAGTCGTATTGAACATCCCGCCCTTTAAACGGGCGAGATGTTCAATCTTGCTTTCGGGAAAATATGTTTTAATGATCGCTTCAATCTGTTCCGAGCTGATCGGTGCAACGAGATTTGTCGCCAATTTTAGTCCTCCAGCAGCGGGATTTTCTTGTAATCCAGCATGTCGGCTTTGAGAATATGCCGCCCGAACGGCTTTTTGTTCGCCGTCGCGGTCACGATACCCTCGGTCAGCGGATCGTGGATGAAATACAGCTCCACGCCGTCGTTTTGATACTTGACGCGGCGGGTGACCATCTTGGCCGACTCCTCCGTCACATCCGCAATTTTACCTTTGTCGGCGAATTTCGCAAACGCCGCAAAGTCGGGATATTCGTCAGCGGTCGCAGCGGTGCAGACAAAGCCGTTCTGCGCATGGATCAGTTCCAGATCGCCGAATTCGCGTTCCGGACCCTCGTAGTTATAAAACGAAATCTGAATGTGGTCGTTCTTTTTCTCGATTTTCACCGCGGCTTCTCTGCCGAAATCGGTCAAAACAAGCGGCTTGAACGCGAACATCGATTTGTACGCTTTCACGCAGACCGTGACCGGCTCGACCGAGGCATACGGCAGTGTCTTGACTTTTTTACCACCCGCTAAAATCTCAAATCCGTCGTAAAAATACGCCGGGATAAAGACGGTCAGTTTTGCGCTTTTAACATGCCTGCGCTCCAAATGCAGCGGCTTATAGACCATCAGTGAGGTGTTTTCGTATTGGATGCCGAATTTCCGGCCTTCGTCGCGGAATCCCTCTTTGCCGCACTTTCCGTAATAGGCATAGATGTTTTCCTGCTGCGGCTGTTTGTCGTTGAAGACGTATTTGCTGTAAATAACACCAACATCCTCGAGTTTGCTTGCGACCGCGCAGTTTTTATAAGTCACATAAAACGACTCGGACATCGCGCCGCTGTGATATTGTTGCAAAGCGGTGCCAAGGGAATATTCGGGCGTCATATAAGTGACATTGGTCGAGCGGTGGCCGCCGTACGCGCAAAACGGCTCGTTTTCTTCATTATAAGCTAATGCATCGGCAGGAATGCACTCGACCGCAAACTCGGCGTGATAGGGGAAGACCTTTTCCATCGCCACTTTTTCCAATCGGCGCGGGAAATGAAACGTGGTGTTGACAAACCATGCGGCATTGGGCAGCCAGAGCGCGTTGACCGAAATATGCACCACTTGCTTTTCAAGCTGTTCGAATCCGTAATTCATCACGTTCAAAAACGATTTTTCGCCGAATACTTTCCACCAGAGCGCGGCGATGCAGTTGGGATGTCCGACGGTGTCGCAGTTGTAGGCGCGCGAATAAGGTCCCGCCAGCAGTCCGGTCGGTGCGTGGTAGTGCGTCACGACCTCGACCCACATCCGCTCCTCACATTGCAGCGCCTTGGCGCGGTATTCCGGATCCTTGATGTAGTTCGCCATCTGCGCGAAGACAAACAGGTCGAGCGGGGTATAGACCGGGCTGCCGAATTCCATAATGGTTCCGCAGCGACGGAACAGATCGCATGTCTGATCGAGTTTATTTTTACCGATCTCGATATATTTGGGCAGATTGAAAAGCTCTCCCGCGACGATCAGCGTAAAAGTCGCCATGTTGCCGAAGTTGTCGTTATACATTGTCGGGTGTATGCGGGGATTCGACGCATAGTCCAAAGCGCCCTTGACATAATCCTCGGCGATTTTGCGGGTGTCGGCGTCAAAATGATCGCCGTACCGCACCAGCATCTCGGTGAGCTGCATCGGCATAAATTCGCAGTGATGATACGGCGAAGTCCGGATGATGTGATTGGCTTCCTTATAATAACCCTCTTCAAACAGCACCAGCGCATTCCAGCCCCACGAACGCACTTCCGGCTGATCGTCCTCTCTGTTGTGCGCACTCGGAATGCCCTTGGGCAGCAACTTCAAAATGATCGGGACATACTTTTTATTAAACGCCTTTTTGCGTTCTTCCTGCAATTTTTTCGATGCGATAAAACCCATAGTTACAGCCACTCTTTCATAGTTTTTGGGACGTTTGATCTTATTGGGTTCAGCCAATAAGATTAAACTCCGGATTTGAAAAATTTATTTTTCGAATTTACTTCCTTTCTTCCGTGTTATACGGAGATTTCGTTGCCATTATATCAGGGTTTTTTGGCGGATTCAATCACTTTTTCGGTTCAAACACCACAATCTCAAAGTCGTTCAGTTTCGGCAGTGAAAACGAGACCTTTTTTTCGCCGATCTCGAGATCGCGCAGTTTCCCGCCGCGCAGGGCTTTGACGGTTTTGACCCCTTTGATCTTGACTGTGACCTTGATATTTTCCAGCGGTAAAATCTTTGTCATCGGCCGGATCATCTCACCGGTCAGGTTGATCATATGCAGGATATACCGCCCGTTCTTCTGCCTGCGCAGAACCGCTTCCACCGATCTCGGCGCGTCGGTTTCAAATACGGGTTTCGCCGCTCTGCGGGCGATGTTTTCGACGATTTTCGCATACGGAGGCAGCGAGCGCTCGGAATAGGCCTTTCCCAACGCCCCGGAAATATAGACGCTTCTGCCTTTTCCGCAGGTATGTTCGACGATTCCGGGATATCCGGTCTCGGGCAGCGCGATATAGACGCTGATCAGCGGTTCTAACGCGGTCGAGAGAGTCACTGCGTCTCCGGCGAGTTCACACCGCACCGCCAGCTGCGGGGACGGCATCAGTGTCAGGTTGACATCTTTGAATATCTGCGACTCATTAGGCCGCTGATAGGCCATGCCCGGCAGTTCCGCGGCAACGATTTCTTTCACTGCCGCAATGCCCTGCACTGCTGCGAGTTTCGGCGCCTTGGCATAACTTCCGTCGGCATTATAAAAACCGGTATCGAAAGTCGAGAGGATTTCCCCGCCGTTTTCAACGAATTTTGCAAGCGCAGCGGCGGTTTCGTCGTCCATGCAGGCGCAGTCGGGCAAAATCACGAGCTTATATTTGCTCAAATCCTCTTTGGCTTTTACTTCGTCGATGATGTCGAACTGGATATGCGCGCGAGTCAGAATATCATAAAAACCCATCAGCTCGGTCAGATGGTCGCCGCGCTCCTTGAATCCGGCGGCTTTGGCATCGATAAAATCGCACTGCTCGATGCTGGAGGAATAATTGTTTGCGGTATCCTGCGACCACATCAGAGCAATTTCGCTCACGCAGGCGGATTTTTGATAGACGTCCCGATGGGCGTTGACGAATTCGTTGAATTTCGCCGAGGCCTTAGCGCCCGGTGAAAAGGCGTTGTGTTCGATGTCGCCGTGGATGCCGTACCAGACGTTGGCGCCGTTGGCAAAGGACTGCGCGCATAACGCCGTGGTCTCGGCGGGCGTGTGCATATAGTAGGTGACGCCCGACATATTCCCGTTCACAAAAGTGACGACTGGCTTGCCGCGCGACAGTGTTTCGAGGTGTTTGGCTTTGGAACTGACCGCCCACAAAGAGGTCGTTGCGTCTGCGCGGACAAACCCGCCCTCAGCCCCGAGCATATCCAGATACGGCTCAACCCTGCGAATGCTGCACCCGAAATAATCCCTGCGCAGCGCGGAGTTGTTGAGATACAATAAAACATTCGGGTTGACCGATTTGACGATTTCATAGGTTTTTCTCACAAATTCGGTCACCGAATCGATGCGCATCTGTAAATGTTCCAAATAGGTACCCTCTGCGACGGTTTTACCGAATTTCTCTTGAAATATCCGCTGACAGACAGGGCAATAGCAGCCGTCTTCGCGCATGACCGGCCCGTCCAAAAACAGCCCGTCGATATCGTGGCGGCACAGATCGGCGATGTTCTTGGCGAAATCGTCGAACCATGGGCTGTTGACGCAGCTGAACGCATAGATGTTGTAGGCCAGCATCGGTTTGCCGTCTTTGAGCAGCTGCATCCAATCGGGATGTTCGGCCATCATTTCGCGCTTCAGGCAGTGGGTGTTGTAATAGACGATCTCCCGAATGCCCTTGGCATGGGCTTTTTTTAAGTATACGTCCAGTTTTTTACCGTGCTTTTTCTCGTCGTAAAACGAGATGCTGCCCTCCGCGAACAGATGCAACAATTGTTCGGTGTTGAATCCGGATTTCGAAACATATTCGTCAAACAGCCAGTTGTCATCCGCGCCGTAGTTGCACTGCACCGCCGAGATTAATCTGGGCTCGTCTTCCCACCACTTCATCATAATTACCTGCCTTTTCCCTTGATTTTAAAATTATAACATACCTATAGGACTCCTTCAACAGCATACGCAAAGAAAAGCGGCGCATTTGACGATGCGCCGCTGAGTGATTAAAAATATCTGTCATTCTGAGCGCAGCGAAGAATCTCGCCGACACAAAAGCCATAAATGATACCCCGAAAAGGTCAATTTCTTCCCGTCTCCTTGAGCAAAAAGTCAACCACCGGTGCGGGATCTTCCAAACTGTGGGGATGATGGGCGCAGCCCGGTTTGACGATGGTCAATATTTTTCCGCCCGCTTGTCGGTATTTCTCATCAAAAAGTTTCCCGTTTTCGTCATAAGGAACCGACATGTCCGCATCGCCTGTGACCAGAGCGATCGGGATGCCCGCCTTTGCCAACACTGCCGCCTTGTCCAGCGGATTTTGCGAAAACTGCCTGAAGCCGGTTTCGTCAAGCCCGTAAACGTCCATGCAATCTATGAGTTCATATGGGGAGCTGTTCCCGCTGCCCATTCCGCCCGGCCAGCTTTTTAAATCCAACACCGGCGCGTCGATATAAACCGCCTCGACATCCTGCGGATAGGCAGCGGCGTAATTGACCGCATACAGCCCGCCTCTGCTGAATCCGAACGGCACCGCGGTTTTCGATAATCCGAACCGCTTGACCATCTCGTCGTGAAAGCCCTTCATCAACTCGACGCTCTCCGGGCAGCCGTACAGATTGCTGACCCGATAATAGCAGAGCGCCCAGCCCCGCCGGACCAACTCGACATCAACGCTCTCAAACGCGTGCAGAAATTCGGTGCGCCATACCCATGGCCTGCCCGGGGCAAATTGTTTCGGCTCGATATAGGTGCAGACCCTGCCGTTATAATAGAAACGGCGGCACACACAGCCGTTCCAATCCTCGACCCGGTCGTCGTTTTCTTCATTGATAATTGCCTTGCGGATTTCCTTATCCAGTTCTGCGGCGGCGGCTTTGGCCTCATCGAGCGGCAGCGCGTTTTTCGCTTTATCGGGATGAGGATGCCCGACCCCCTCTTTCCAAGAAGCGCTCATCAGCCGATGCCGTTTCAAAACCAGCCCAAAAGCGGGTGTCTCCTCTTTGATATACGCCGGCTCATATTCCGGATAGAGGCGGAATAACTCGCCTAACAGGCATTTGGCGATGACCCAGTGACCCCAGAGATCGGGATGAATACCGTCGCCCATTTTTAAATCGGGATCATCTTTCCGCTTTGCCGAATACTCTGCAGTCATCGCGCCGTAGATGTTGACAACCCGGTCCGCAACGCCGCGCAGATCGGTCATCACCCAGTCGGCATATTGCTTCATCACGTCGTTATAGTTGCGATAGGCCTGCGCCCAGCTGAATTTTTCGGCGTTTTCGTCGAGCAGCGGCCCGCCGAACGAGACGACGTCCAAAATAGGCGGCGTCATCACAATAACCTTTGCGCCACGGGCTTTGATTTTTTTGATTAAATTGAGGATTCCGTGTTGATATGCCGCCATCCGCTCTTCGGAATAGGGGTAATAAATCCCGTCATTGATACCGTAGCAGACGACCACCCAGTCGGGTTTGGTCATCTCCAGTGCGCGGTCGATGCGGTCAAAAATACAGGGCCTCGGAAACGGGTGATCCGGTTCGGACAGGCCGGAAGCGGTCTCGCTGTTCAGGCCCAAATTAATCAGCTCGATGATATGATCGGGCAGATGTTTTTTCAGGTAATAATCGATATGCGCGATATACCGGCCGTCGTCGGTAATGCTGTCTCCCAGAAATACGATTTTTTTGTGTTCGGGAACCAACCCGCCTTTTTCAATGATCGACATTTAAAAACTCCCTTACCGCAAATGAAAATTCGATCTCCATTATAATCCCGCCGCCGCCGAATGGCAAGCCGATTGCTTAAAGTTATTGTCTTTTCCGCTTGCCTAAAACACCACTGTCTGTTACAATGAGTGAAACGAATGCAAACGGGAGGATCTCCATGGATTCACGCAACATCAAGAACGGTTTCGAGATACCGCGCGAGGGTTACAGCGACCAGCCGTATCTTTTAAAAATGCCCGACGGCGCGTGGCTGATGTGCATCACGACCGGAAAAGGACACGAGGGTCAAAACGGCCAGCACGTCGTCACCGCCCGCAGTTTTGACCGCGGAAAGACCTGGATTGACGTCGCGGATGTCGAAAGCGCCGACAACCCCGAGTCCTCTTATGCCGTCATGCACCTGACCGCCTACGGCAGGGTCTATTGCTTTTATAACTACAATAAAGACAATTTGCGATATGTTCTGGCCGATGATCCGCCTTTTCCCGGCGGAACATGGGCACGCGCCGATTCGCAGGGCTATTTCGTCTTCAAATACAGCGACGACTGCGGCAAGACCTGGTCGGACAAATTTTATGAAATCCCGATCCGCAAGTTCGCGGTGGACTACGCCAACCATTACGGCGGCGATATCATGCTGTTTTGGAATGTCGGCAAGCCGTTTATCACACATGGCGGTGTAGCCGTATCTCTTTACAAAATCGGACGCAACGGCTATCAGGCCTTCACGAACACCGAAGGCGTTTTGCTCTTTTCCGCCAATCTCGAAACCGAAAAAGACCCCGAAAAGCTGACTTGGGAGACCCTGCCCGACGGTGATGTCGGCATCCGCACCCCGCGCGATGTCAGCCATGTCTCCGAGGAACACAGCTACGTGGTGCTTTCCGACGGCACGATTTTTGTGGTTTTCCGCACCGTCTCATCCTATTCCTACTGCGCCTACAGCCACGACGGCGGACACACCTTCACCGAACCCGAGCGTATGCGGTATGCCGACGGCCGGTTTATCCACCACCCGCGCGCGGCCAATTTTGTGTGGAAATGCAAAAACGGCAAATACCTGTACTGGTTCCACAACAACCGCTATGACGATTACAGCAACCGCAACCCGGTCTGGATTTCGGGTGCGGTCGAATACAAAGCCGAGGACGGCATGCGCCTAAAGTTTTCCCAACCCGAAATTTTGCTCTACGACGAGGATATCCACTCCATCATCAGTTATCCCGATATGATCGAAGACATTCCGGTCGAAAGTGGGGAAAGCGAGTATTACATCTCTGAGACCCAGAAATATTTCGCCCGCCTGCACAAAATCGATAAATCCCTGATTGAAGGGCTTTGGGCGCAGTTTGAAGACGACGTTCCGGCGGATACCGGAATCCCCGTCGAAAAATCTCTGCCACCGATCAAACCGCTCGGTGAACGCGCACATTTTTCCGACAGCTTCGGTACCCAGAACAACGAGGTCGCCTTTGCGCTCCGTTTCGATTTCACGGTTCCCGAAAAGGACGAGATTCTTTTCTCAAACATGGACGATACCGGCAAAGGGCTGAAAGCGGTTTATAACAGCGCAACGACCCGCATCGAATTCACGATGGGTGACGGCCATTGCATTTCCCGTTTCGATTCCGAAAAGAATATTTTAAAACCGGGAATGTCTCACAATGTCGCGATCATCGTGGACGGCGGCCCGCATGTGATCGAATTCGTCATCGATGGTTTGTTGTGCATGCCCGATGACCGGATGTTCGGCTTCGGCAGATTCAATCAATATACGCAGGACATCAACGGCAAAGAGACGCTTGAAACCGGCACTTGTATCAACAACCTCAAATTTTACGACGGCCTGCTGCGCATCAGCGACGCAATAAGATTACAACAGGCAAAACTGTAGGGGCGGATATTATCCGCCCGCAAAAAGGTGATATTTTATGTTTTTAAAATCAAAAAAACCTGCATTTCTAAACGAAATCGGCCCGGGCTTCTGGCTCGGCCCGTCAACCGTTTCTTGCAACGGCGAACTGTTGCTGTCCGCCGACTGCATGGAAAAATCCGACGGCGTCAAATATTCGGCGCTCTGGCGTTCGCCCGACAACGGCGAGACCTGGAACAAGCAGGGCGAATTCGAACACTGCCATGCCTATGACGGCGGCATGCGCCGCGACGGCTACGGCGCGCTTTACAAAGACCCCAGAACCGGAAAGGTCTTTTATTTCGGCAACGAACTTTATTGGGACAACGACAGCATCGACAGCACCTGGCGCTGCCGCAAACCCTACTATCGGATCTCCGACGACTGCGGACGCACTTGGTCGGAGAAACACTTTATGATCCAAAGCGGTTCGGACGAGGACGGCGCTTACGACGAAAATCATTATATGAAAGGCGTGGTTTTCGGACGGAATATGGCGATGATGGTGGTTACAAAGGCCATTGACCTCACCGACGGCAGCATTTTGGTGGGCATGCAGCGACAGGTTCCCAAAGGTGCCGTTAAAGCCGGCCCGACCGGTATGGGCTTTTTGGAAGCCGGCGCGATGAAAGGCCGCTGGAACGAAAAAACCGAACGCTTTGACTGGACATTCGGCGACTGGGCCGGTCTGCCGTTTGAAATCACGACGCGCGGAATTTATGAGCCGTCGGTGGCCGAACTGCCGAATGGCGATATCTATATGCTCTGCCGCGGCAGCAATTATAAACGCGAAGACGACATTATCGGCTGTAAGTTTTACTGCGTCTCCAAAGACGGCGGCCTGCATTGGAGCGAACCAAAACAAGTGCTGTATGACGACCAAAGCATCATGTTTTCCTCCTCCTGCTCGACCAAACTGGTCTCCCACAGCAACGGCAAACTCTATTTCATCGGCGTCATCAACGATAAAAACCCGCGCGGCAATCTGCCCCGCTATCCGCTTTGCGCCGCCGAAATCGATCAAACCACCCTAAACGTTAAAAAGAGTTCGGTTTTCGTTATCGATACCAAGCCCGAGGATTTGAACGACGCCGATACCATGCCCGTTGATTTTTCCAACCACTGGGCCTGTGAGGATGAGCGCACCGGCGACCTGATTGTCATGGCGCCCTACCGCCCCGACCCCTACCGCTTCGACGGCCATTTAAATTTTTACAGAATTTCAAATTAATCAAAATTGAATTGGAGATGAAAACCGGATGATCACTTGTAAAAAATGCAATCATCAAATGGACGATCTCGACGCATACTGTCCGATGTGCGGAACGGTATCCTATATTGTAAAGCAAAATTCAAACGGTAAAATCTTTATTCCGCTCGATAAAATTATCCCGTATGGAACACTACTAATCACATGCGGAATATTACTTAATGTAATTGGATTTATTATTTTCCAAAAGATTATCCCAATTTTCTTCGGTTTAGGACTTGCGATTGCAGTCGTTGGAATTGTAATAGTCGCAAAGTATAAAAAAACGGTAGAGTTTGGCCGAAATTATGCTGCAAACCATAAATATAATGACGAAGGAGAAAAATGCCGATTTTGTAAAAACACGCTTTATAAGTACAGCAAATACTGTCCTTTATGCGGATCAAAAATAAACCATTAATATAGAAAAATGCCAACAAGCGGACGGCAAATGCCGTCCGCCTGCTCGCGTTTAAAATAGATTTTGCCATTCTGAACAAAGTGCGTAAAGCACCGTTATCGGCGCTTTACGCACGCAGTCGAAGAATCTCCCTCAAAAGAGATAAATTTAAAACAGTCTGTGCTGTGTTTAATCCACCAGGTCACTGGTGCGCATGGCTAAAATCGTCTGCTCAAACAACTTTTCCAAATCCCAGCCGAGCATTTCCGCACCCTGCTGAATCACCTCGCGCGAACAGCCCGCCGCGAACTTTTTATCCTTGAATTTCTTTTTCACCGACGAGACCTCGAGATCGGACACACTCTTCGACGGACGCATGATGGCCGCCGCGCCGATCAACCCTGTCAACTCATCCGTTGCGAACAACACTTTTTCCATCTGGTGTTCCGGCTTGATGTCGGCGCACTGCCCGTAACCGTGGCTTGCCGCAGCGCGAATCGTCCGCTCGTCAACCCCGTTTTCGCGCATCAGTTCCTGCCCCTTGATGCAGTGCTGTTCGGGAAACTCCTCGAAATCCAAGTCGTGCAGCAGCCCGACAACCGCCCAGAACTCCTTTTCGTCTCCGTATCCGAGCGACTCTGCATACCACCCCATCACATCGGACACAATCCGCGCGTGCTGAAGATGAAATTCGCCCTTATTATATTTTGTAAGCACCGCCCACGCTTCTTCCTTCGTCATCGTCCGAATCCTCCTTTTCGCAAAGAAAATATATATCGTTATTTATTTTACTCCCCTCTTCCCCATCTGTAAACCTTTTCTCTTAAAAAACTGCTTGACAATTGAATATATACTCAACTATAATGATTACGGTTGAACGTTTACTCAACCATAGAAAGGAGCTTGTATGTCCAAAAACGAATTTATCTGTGACTGCAACACCGTCCACGGTGAAGTGGTTGCAGAGGTCAATAAAAAAATGCTCGATCCTGCGGCCTTTGAGCGTCTCGCAGGTTTTTTCAAGGTCTTCGGTGACGTCACCCGCATGAAAATTTTATGGGCGCTCGACCAAAACGAGCTCTGTGTTTGCGACCTCGCCAACATTCTGAGCATGAGCAAGTCGGCGGTTTCGCACCAACTGGCTGCTTTACGAAAAGCCGATCTCGTCCGCTTCCGCAAAGCCGGCAAAGAGGCGTATTATTCCCTCGCCGACGACCATGTTAAGGTCATCACGGAAACCGGCCTCGAACATATAAATGAATGAAGGAATATTAAGTCATGGAAAAAGGACAAAAATCCGTTTTAATCCGAATCATTCTCGGCGCTGTCTTATTGGGCGTCACGTTTTTTCCCTCTGTTACCGGCACAACCGATCTTATTTTATGTATCGCAGCATATCTGATCACCGGCGGCGATATCGTTTGGCAGGCGGTTAAAAATATCATTCATGGCGAGATTTTGGACGAGAGTTTCCTCATGACCGTCGCCACGCTCGGCGCGTTTGCCATCGGGCAATATCCCGAGGCGGTGGCCGTGATGCTGTTTAACCAAGTCGGCGAATTCTTTCAAGACCTCGCCGTCGATAAAAGCCGTGCATCCATAGGCGAACTGATGGACATCCGCCCCGAATATGCCAATATCGAGCAAAACGGCGAATTGAAACAAGTCGCCCCCGATTCGGTCGAAACCGGTGCAATGATTGTCGTGAAACCCGGTGAAAAAATCCCGATTGACGGCGTTATCGTCGAGGGTGTTTCTTCACTCAACACCACCGCGCTGACCGGCGAGAGTTTACCGCGCGACGTGCAGGTGGGCGACGGTGTCTATGCGGGATGCGTCAATCTTTCGGGTCTTCTGCATATCAAAACTACCGGCACTTTCGGAGAATCGGCGGTCGCAAAAATCCTCGATCTCGTCGAAAACGCCGAGAGCGGCAAGACCAAAAGCGAAAAATTCATCACCCGGTTTGCAAGGGTCTATACCCCGATTGTGGTCATCGCCGCGCTGCTATTAGCCGTTGTGCCCTCACTCATCACCGGTCAGTGGATCGACTGGATTCGCCGCGCGTTGATCTTCTTGGTGATTTCATGCCCCTGCGCGCTGGTCATTTCGGTGCCCATGTCTTTCTTCGGCGGCATCGGCGGCGCATCCAAAAAAGGAATTTTGGTCAAGGGTTCGAACTATCTGGAAGCCCTCTCTAAAGTCGAAACTGTTGTTTTTGATAAAACCGGCACGCTGACAAAAGGCACTTTCAGCGTACAAGCCGTTCATCCTGAACTCATCTCCGAGACAGAACTGCTCGAAATTGCCGCCATGGCTGAGAGCTATTCCGATCACCCGATTTCACTCTCGCTCAAAAACGCCCATGCAAAAACGATCGACAAATCCCGCATTACCGGCGTCGAGGAAATCCCCGGCCGCGGCATCAAAGCCGTTGTGGACGGCAGAACCATCTACGCCGGCAATAACCAGCTGATGGAACAAGCCGGTGCGCGGTGGAAGCCCTGCGACCATCAGGGCACAATCATCCATGTTTCCGATGGCAGCGAATATATGGGTCACATCGTCATCGCCGACGAGGTCAAACCGCAGTCCAAGGCGGCGATATCCGCTCTCAAACAACTCGGCGTCCGGAAAACCGTAATGCTGACCGGAGACCGGGAAGCGGTCGGCAAAGAGGTGGCAGAGACCCTTGGGCTCGACGAGGTACACACCGAACTGCTGCCCGCTGATAAAGTCGCACAGGTCGAGCGGTTGATGAGCGAAAAGAGTGAAAAAGGGCGTCTGGCATTTGTCGGCGACGGCATCAATGACGCGCCGGTGCTCAAACGCGCCGACGTCGGCATTGCGATGGGTGCATTAGGTTCCGACGCCGCCATCGAGGCCGCCGATGTCGTATTGATGGACGATAACCCCGAAAAACTTGCACAGGCGATTCAAATCTCCCGAAAGACGATGCGTATTGTCACCCAGAACATTGTCTTTGCGCTCGCCGTAAAAGCAATCGTGCTTGCACTCGGCGCATTCGGCGTCGCAACCATGTGGGAAGCGGTCTTCGCCGATGTGGGTGTCTCGCTGCTCGCTGTCCTGAACGCCCTGCGCGCAATGAAAAACTAAATCTATTAAATAAAGTTATATGAGAACCGCCTATGTGAAAAACGCAGGTGGTTTTCACCGTTTAAACGGCAAAGCCCTTTCTTTTTCATTCCGAGCACGGTATAATGGATAATGAAAACAAGCGGGAGGCAAGCAATAAGATGAGCACCAAGGAGAGCAACGAAATTACAGTGAAAGTCACCTGTGAACTACCGGAATTTTATGCAATACTTGAAAGCAAGGGCTTTTCACCCGCCGACCGGTTTTCGCTGGACGATTCCTACTTTATTCCCAAAGATATGAAAACCGAAATTCTGACCGCCAGAGAAATCTTGGCCGAAGCCGTATTGGTCAGAGAAATTCACGATAAAATTTTAAATAAAACCACCAAAAAGCTCACTTATAAAATCAAGGAATTCAACGCATCGGGCGATATTTTACACCAAACCGCAGTCAACTGTGAAATTTTGAATACAGAAGACGCTAAAAAACTGCTCTCGGCGCTGGGGTATCGGGAACTTATGCGCATCATCGAAGATGATATCGTCTATGAAAAAGACGGTTTCTCTTTGGCCGTTAAAGATATTCACGACGGAGACAAATTGATCGAAATCGAGACCGAACCTGATAACGCTGATTTTGACACCATCGAAAAGCTGAAACAGCAACTCTTTTCATTGCAATTACCAATCGACCAAAGCGACTTTTTTATAAAAAAAGCGGAAGTTGAATTAGATAAAATTTTAAGAGAAGCTAACGGGAGGAACTTATGAAATTCGGAATTTATTATGCCTATTGGGAGCACGAATGGGGCGGCAATTTCCTCCCCTATATCGAAAAGGTCAAGCGACTCGGTTTTGATATCCTCGAGGTGGCCTGTGGCAATTTCTATCTTGAAAACAACGCCTTTTTTGACGAACTGCGCCGCGTCTCGGAGCATAACGGCATCACCCTGACCGGCGGTTACGGCCCCCGCCCCGAACACAACCTCGCCTCGACCGACACCGCCGCCGTCGAAAAAGCGTTTGCGTTTTACGCCGATATGTTCAAAAAGATGGAGCAAGCCGGAATCGGTTCTTTGGGCGGCGCAATCTATTCCTATTGGCCGGTCAATTTCGCCGGAGATCTCGACAAAGCGGGCGATTTTGAACGCAGCGTGAAGAGCATGAAGCGTCTGGCGGACATGGCATCGAACCACGGCATCACGCTGAACATGGAAGCGCTCAACCGCTTCGAGGGCTATCTGATCAACACCGCCAAAGAGGCGATTGACTATGTCAAAGCCGTCGATAAACCCAATGTCAAAGTCATGCTCGACACCTTCCATATGAATATCGAGGAAGACAGCTTCACGGAGGCGATCGAATCCGCAAACGGGCTGCTCGGGCATCTGCATGTCGGCGAAGCCAACCGCAAGCCGCCGTTTGAACAAGGCCGCATGCCGTGGGCGGAGATCGGCAAAGCGTTGAAAAAAATCAATTATACCGGCAATGTTGTCATGGAGCCGTTTGTGCTGCCGGGCGGACAGGTCGGAAAAGACATCTCCATCTGGCGCGACATCTCCGAGGGCGCGACCGCTGCCGACCTCGACAACGCCGCCGCAAAATCCGTGGTTTTTTTGCGCAAAACGTTTTCCTGAAAATAAATCACCCGATAAAAACCGTCAGCAGGCCTTAAAGCCTGCTGACAATTTGTTTTAATCTGCTGTCCGGATTCACCAATTGCCCCGCGAGAATATCTTCCTCGGTCACTTTTGCCATTAAAATCTCACCTGCGCCTCTGCGGTCGCGGTCATAGATGATGTAGATATTGCCGTTGTTATCGAAAGTCGCATCGGGATAAGAGACTTTATCCCGCTCGTCCAGCAGCAAAAAACCTTTCCAGGTTTTACACTCGTCTTCGGACAGCATTGCGGTCATGTGGTCGCGGCCCGTGAACTGATAATGATTGACCAGCAAAATCCGTCCCGACGGCAGCCGCCTGATGAAAAAACGGGAATCCGGGCCGCCGAGTCCGCTGTCTTCACCGGGTGTCCAGGTCTTTCCGCCGTCGTGGGAAACGCTCTTCCCGATGCCGTATTTCGTGCGCACCAGCATCCATAAATCGCCGTTCGCAAGTTCCAGCGTCATGTGTTCGTCGAACGCACGATTCGGCACATCCGCCTGCCCGTACAGCAAAAAGCTCTCACCCTCATCGCGGGAGATATAAACGTTTGATTTCTTTTCATTTTCGGCTTCAGTCGGCGGCAGGTCTTTATAGGCCTCCACGTTCCATACCGCGCAGGGCAGCAGCCAGTCGCCGTTTTTCAAAACGGTGGGCTTGTTCATCATAATGCCGTTGGCAATTCTTCGCGGAACGGTCCACACAAGCGTATCCGCATCGGGATCGTCACAACGCACGCACCAAACGCCGCATTTCCCATCAAACAACCGGCCTGTTGATTCCGCCCAAAACCACCACAGCCGGCCTTTGGGATCGATAAACAGACAGGGGTCAAAGGCGCGTTTATCTTCTTTCGGATCGGAAACGGCGATTAAATCACTCCAATTCCGCCCGTCGTCCTCGCTTTTCAACAACACGGCAAAATTTCCGACGCCTTCACCTTCTCCGCCGCTGTAAAACGTCGCGAAAAGGCGGCCTTTTTTCGTCCGCTCAATACCGGGAATCCCCTGCCATTTTCGATCTTGATAACGCTGCAGCGCCTCTTTGTCGGTAATCAGCATAATAACCCTCCGTCAGTTTTTGGTCCTGTCCGGCCCGATTTCGCATTTTTGTCTTCCGAATATTTTATACCGCGCATAAAACACGGCCATGACTTGTAAGATCCCCGAGATCATAAACAGCAGCTGATAGGAAGAGAGGTGGAGCGTGAAAATCGAAATATTAACATTCTGGAACGCACTTACCACCGCCGTACCGATTCGCGGTCCGAAAAACGAGAACAATCCGGTGACGGCTGCGGTGAAATTGAGATAGATCAATCGGTGATCGGGATCGCTGAGACAGATGTTGGTGTTGAAAATTGCAATGTTGACCCCAATCATACAAAGGCCGTTAAAAAAGAAATTGACGGCATACAGATAGTCGGTTCCCGGACCCATCAGCATCCAGATCCCGTTGGTGAGCGCATACCCGAGTCCCGCAAAGGTCAGAATGTTTTTCCAGCCCTTTTTATCGCCGAATTTTCCCCACACCCGGCCCACCAGCACTTTTACAAACATGGTCACACTGCCCACGGCGGCGATAAAGGTATAGGAAACGCCGATGGTTTTAACGGCGTAGACATTGAAATACGGTGTTGCGAGCAGCAACGAAAAGTTCCACCAAATCGAAAAAATGACAAACCCCAAATATTTTTTATCCTTAACGGGGATCGTCAGCAGCTGCTTCAGCGTGATTTTGACCTCGTCCTCTTTGCGGTAATCGGGGACAAGCAGTAATGAGACGGTCTCGATGACCGAAATTGAAATCATCACACCCGCAATGATCAGATAGATAAAAGTCTGCTTGCCGTAAGTATCCAATAACCGCCCGATGGTCAGTGAACAGATGATGCCGACGACGTTTGCGATAACATTGCGGATGGAATAGTAGGAACCCTTTGCGTTGTCGGCGATGTACGTATCATTCCAGGACAAAATGCCGTTGCCTTTCAAAGCGTTGAACATGCTTTCAAAGCAGACGCAGATGATAACAAATAAGACCTTCCCCGACGTGGGTACCGATAAAAACGGTGCGATAAAAAACTTTGAATAAAAGATCAGATACCGTAAAATCGTCAGACCCGCGCTGACCCATTTATAACTTTTCAGCCGCCGGTAGACATAGTATGAAAATATCTGGAGCACATTCATCAATGTCATCACTGAGGCCAGTGTTCCGATATCCGAGTCCTGCGCACCCAACAGCAGCATAAAGCCGGTCATAAACAATGTTGCGGCGCCGGATATATTATTTGTAAAACTGGTGCCCGTAAAGTTTACCAGAAAAAGTGCCTTATATAAAGTTTGTTTGGAGGGCTTGCGCATGCGCGCTTGTAAGTGATGAAACATATCAAAAATTTTAACACAAGGTAAAATCAATGTCAAATCTCATGCAAATCCGCTTTTTGCTCTTTCGACCCGTATAACCGCTTGACAGCGCGCGTTTCCGGACGGTAAAATCAAACGCGGAGGAGGTGTTTTTATGTTGATTAAAATTCTGACGACGTTCGGCAGCACGATGATGATCGGATTCGGTGTCTGGCATTTCACAGTGCCGTCGAAATGGCAGTGGTACGGTTATATCGTCCCGTCAGCCACCGAATTGGTGTTGGCTGTGCGTGCAATCAATGTGTTTTTCTCACTCTGTCTGGTTTTGATCGGCGCCGTCAATTTGATTTTTCTCTACGCCATTCCCCACAAACCCTCGCTTGCGGTAATGCTGGCGCTCTCTACGGTCCTCTGGGGCGTTCGGTGTGTTTTACAGTTGATCTATCCGCAGGGATCCGTCAATCCCCTGCTGCAATACGGCATGCTGGCTGCTTTCTTCCTTATATTATTAAGCTTTTCGGTCTCGTTTGTGCTGACCTTGCCGTCCCTGAGAGGATAAATTTCAGCGGCGCGGAAACGATAGCGAGGTATCGAATCCGTATTGAACAAAGGAGTGTATAAATATGGTGCATACCAATCTCCTGATCAACGAGACCAGTCCTTATCTGCTCGAACATGCCCACAATCCCGTAAATTGGTACCCGTGGGGCGAATCGGCTTTTGCAAAAGCCAAGCTCGAAGATAAGCCGATCTTTTTATCTGTCGGCTATTCGGCCTGTCATTGGTGCCATGTGATGGCACGGGAGAGTTTCGAGGACGAAACGGTGGCCGAATACCTGAACAATTCCTTTGTCAGCATCAAGGTCGACCGCGAGGAGCGTCCCGACGTCGACGGGGTCTATATGCGTGCCTGTCAAGCGCTGACCGGCGGGGGCGGCTGGCCGATGAGTATTTTTATGGGCGATGACAAAATCCCCTTTTTCGCCGGGACTTATTACCCCAAAGACACCTTCATTCAAATTCTTGAGGCCGTTGTAAAGGCCTGGAAGCACGACCGGCACACCCTTTTGATCAACGGACGCCAGATCACTAAAGTGGTTAACGAACAGCAATCCGCTAAAAAATCTTTGAAACCCGAAGACCTGACCGAAAAAGCGCTGACCGAATTCGAAGAGAGTTTTGACGCCACATACGGCGGCTTCGGCAAGGCCCCGAAATTCCCTTCGGCGCACAACCTGTTGTTTTTACTCACCGCAGCGCCTGAAATGGCCGGGAAAACGCTCGATTCAATGTACCGGGGCGGCATGTTCGACCACATCGGCGGCGGTTTTTGCCGTTATTCCACCGACCGGTACTGGCTGGTCCCTCATTTCGAAAAAATGCTCTATGACAACGCCCTGCTGGCAATGGCCTATCTCATCGGATATGAAAAGACCGGCAAGACGCTTTACCGCACCGTCGCCGATCGAATTTTTATCTGGCTGGAACGCGAGATGGCTGCACCGGACGGCGGTTTCTATTCTTCTCAGGACGCCGATTCCGAAGGCACCGAGGGCAAATATTATACCTTTACGCCGCATGAATTAAAACTGCTTTTAGGTGAGACCGACGGTACGCAATTCTGCCGCCGTTACGGCATCACCTCCGAAGATAATTTCGAAGGCGGAAGTGTTCCGAACCTGTTGAATTCGACGCTCGAACCGGATAAAATCGACGAAAAAATACAAAGTGTATATGAATATCGCAGAAAACGACCTGCGCCGCACACCGATGTCAAGATTCTGACCGGCTGGAATGCACTGACCGCCGCCGCCTATGCGATGGCTGCGCGCATCCTCAAATCCGATATCCACCGCCAAACCGCACAAAATACAATTGATTTTATGGAACGCAGATTCATTGATAACGAGATGCTTTTTTCCGGCGGCACCGGCGGCAAACGCATCGGCCCCGGTTTTCTAGATGATTATGCCTTTTTGATTTTCGCCCTGATACAGATGCATCAGGCCACACTCGACGACCGGTATTTAAAGCAGGCCGCCGAATTAACCGACCGCGTCTGGACTTTGTTTTGGGACGATGAAAACGGCGGTTTTTTCTTCTCCGGTACGCATAATGAGCAATTGTTCGCCCGTCCAAAGGAGACCTGGGACGGTGCGATGCCCTCCGGCAATTCGGTCATGGCCTATAACCTGTCACGGCTTTCCCTGCTGACCGAAGATGAAAAAACAGCGGAAAGAGCCGAAAAACAAAACCGATTCGTTGGCGGTGAAGCGGCTGCTTATCCGATGGGTTATGCGTTTTATCTGTATTCCCGGCTTCCGGTTAAAAAAGTGTTCTGCCGCCTTGCAAATCCGAGCGATCTCAACGCTTTGCATATCTCATCCGACTGGGTATTCCGGCTGACGACCGATCCGGCTTATCCCGCGATCGAGGGGCAGACAACCTATTACATCTGCGAAAACAACACCTGCTATCCTCCGACAAACCTGCCTCCCACCCGTTAAGACCGACTTTTTTTGGGCGGACGCGCGGGTTTTGCGGCGGGATTGTCGATAACGCCGCCGTGCTCGTCGAATCTCGATCCGTGACAGGGGCAGTCCCACGAGTGCTCAAAGGGATTCCATTTTAACGCACAGCCGAGATGTGAACAGCGGTTAGATTTCGGAATGACAAAGTTGCACAGGGTTTCTCCGAGGTTGATGAAAAACTGCTTCCGAAGCATACTGCGCCGAGGTGTGAATACCTCGGCATACGGATTTTCACGCCCGCTGAGCAGATCGGCTAAAATATCGGCGGCAATCATCGAAGAAGTCATGCCCCACTCGTTAAAACCGGTAGCGACATACAAATTCGGCGTCGCCGGGCTGTATTGCCCGATATACGGCACTTCATCCAGCGCCATACAGTCCTGTGCCGCCCAGACATATTTCTCTTTCACATTGGGCAGATACGCACGGCAGAACGCTCTGACGGCTTCAAACCCGCCACCTTGTTTCCCCGTTCTGTGATCTCCTCCGCCCGCCAACAGCAGACCTTGATAATGGCGCAGATAAATACCGCTTCGAACGTCGTCCGTATCGGAATCCGCATTCACATATGTCCCGTCAAAATCCGGTGCGTTTTCAAGGGCGATCACAAACGAGCGCATCTGAAACATCTTCATAAAATAGAGTCCGCGCCGATCGATAAACGGAAAATGCGCCGCCATCACGACCCGTTTTGCCTTGATATCGCCATGCAGCGTATAGGCAGTTATCTCTCCGCCTCGGATGCCGTCCACACCGTAGACAAAACTGTTTTCACGGATGTTCAGTCCCCGCACGATCCCGTATAAAAACTTCAGCGGGTGAAATTGCGCCATGCCCGGATAGACAACCGCACCCGAAACCGGAAACGGCAGCGGCGTCTCGATGACAAACCGCGCCGGGAAGCCCAATGCATTTACCGCTTCCGCCTCCCGTTTCAGCGGTTCCGGATCGACCGTTGTATATTGGAAGGAGGGTCTTTCTTCAAAATCACACGGCACTTCCCGCGCAAGAGACCGAAACCGTTTGACAGCCCCGAGATTGGCATTCAAATATCCTTTTGCCTTATCGGCTCCGAAACGGGCCGTCAAATCGGTATAACGCGCGTCATGCTGTGCGGTTAAAACACCGGTTGTTCCGCGGGTTGTTCCGCGCCCGATTGTTCTGCCCTCAAGCAGCAAATACTCGATACCCCGCCGCTGCAGCTCATAGGCGCACAATACCCCGGCCATCCCGCCGCCGATGATTAATACGTCGGTCGAGACGTTCTCCGAAAGCCGCTCAAACTGCGGCGGATTCACGGTGGATTCCCAAACGGATTTCATATAACGCATACCTCCGAAAAATATCATACACATCGGTAGTATGCGCTTTTTAAGAAAAATATAGTGAAGCCACTACCGCTAGTTCTCGTCTTAATTTTCAAGTGGCTTCACTATATGCGCAGCGAAATCGCCGCGCGATATTTTAATTTTCTTTTCCCGGATGATTATTCTATTCTTCCGTTATTGTCTGTATCTGAGCATACTCCAAAGCGGTCTGATAGAACGTGTCAACGGAAAACTCGATCGGTGTGGGAATGATATAGTATAATGTTTCAATTACGCCGGTGCCTTTCAATCCGATGGGTTCAATGGTATCTCCGATTTGATAGAGAGTACCGTAACCCCAATACCAAATGCTTCCGTCTTTCTTTTCGGCAAAATGCAGTCCCCCCATTCCGGAAAACAGCCGCTTGATGTGATCCATAATTTTGGTCGGCTGGCTTACCTGTGCATCGCCTGTATTAAGGCGCATGTAGATGTCCGCTATACTCACATCGGTGCCGGTATAGCTCTCTCCGTTGCCCAGGATTCCCAAATCAGCATACCCCCACGACCACAGCGTGTTGTCTGTTTTTAAAACGAGAAGTCCACTGCCGCCGTAATCTATCTGTTTGACGTCGGACATCACCGGTGTCGGCGTATCCACGTATTCGGGATATCCGGAAGAGAGCATCTGCCCATTTCCGCCGGTTAGCAGAAGGTCATTGTAGTTCCGCCCGCAGGCATAGAGTTCATGGTCCTCGGTCAGATAAAAGGTGGTCGATGTCGAAGCCCAGATATCAATAACATTGTCCGCAAGATGGTACGGCTCCGTAACAACGCAGTCATATGTCTGGGTATCCAAGTCCCCGTGCTCTCCGTTGCCGCACTGGCCGTATTCGTTACCACCGTAACTCCATAAGGTACCGTCATTTTTCAAAAACAGCACCCCGGAGGGCACCGACAGACCCGTAACCATACGTGCGACCCCGTCGATCACTTTTTGCGGCTGTTCCGCAACCTCTCCGGTCATGCTATTAACCATAAAAGTCCAGACACTGCCGTCGTTTTTCAATGCAAAATAACCATGACCCACCATAAAATCTTTGACATCAGTCATCACCAGTTCGCCGCAGTCCTCGTATGCGATGGTTGAAAGTTTGCTTTCCCCTTCGGGCATCGTATACAGTTCTCCGTCATTTGTCAGATACAGCGTAAGGTACATTTTAGCGACGTTTTCCCGGACGACATGCGGTACGCAGTCATCGTTCTCGTATTTTGTACTCCATTCGATGATCTCTCCGCTCTTTGTCAGCGCCCTATTTCCGAGCTGTACATAGGCGACATCGGAATAGATTTTTGTCGGAACGTTATTAAATACAATCTCCGTCCCCTGGCCAAGAGAGGACCCGGGGAAATACGTTCCGGTGCCGACGTTGCGCTGGTCATAACCCCAGGTATAGAGATCGCCGTTGCTGTCGATAAACGATCCCCCACTCAAAGTGATAAACACTTGGGGCAATTCCCCCGCCCTGTCTGTCTGTCCGGCAACGGAACACCCGGCGAGCATCAATACACCCGCCAAAATAAAAACGAATATCTTCTTCATATTCAGCCCTCCTGTCATGAAATGATTCTTGGTTTCGATTCCTCAAAACCGTTTTAACGAAATCCGGTGCTGTTCCATGATATGCAGATTTCCCTCTTTTTGGATTTCTAATGTCAAGACTGCACACGCTGTCTTTCGTTCACTTTTGAAATTCTCAAATCGCGTCCGCTTCATTTCGGAACACAAAGTCCGGCCCTTTCGGATCCGCGATTCACTTTTTCTGCCTATATTTCCTCGTCCTGTGTGCTTTCAGTTTACACCTTTTTCCTTTTATCTGTCAAGTTTTTAGAGCCTCTTTAACGAATTCTTACGTGAATCTTCTTCAAATCGCCTCATTTTCTTCACTTTTCCTCTTGAAATCCCACTTAAAAACATGTTTTTACACAAAAATATCGCGCGGCACTCACCGCGCGATATTTTAAATTTCCTTTCCCTGCTGATATTTTATTCTTCTGTTATCATCTGTCCCACTGCGTAATCAAGTGAATTCTGATAAAAATCCTCGATTGAAAATTCAATCGGTGTCGGAATGATATAAAACTGCCTTTTAATGACGCCGGTGCCTTTCAGCCCGGTGGGCTCAACTGTATCTCCCATCCGATAGAGGATGCCGAATCCCCAGTACCAGATGCTGCCGTCCTTTTTTTCGGCGAAATGCAGTCCGACGGTCTCGGTGAACAGCCTCTCAACGTCGTCCAAAATTTTAACCGGCTGACTCAGCTGTCCGTTTTTCAAGATCATTAATTCAGAGCCGCTTTCCCAATCCCAATCACTGCTCTGAATACTGATGCCGTTGCCGAGTGTGCCCATATCGGCATATCCCCAACCCCAAAGCGTGTTGTCGGTTTTAAGAACAAAAATAGCTCCGTTACTGTAATCCATCTGTTTGACATCGGACATCACCAGTGTCGGCGTCGTCACGTATTCGGGATATCCGGAAGAGAGCATCTGCCCGTTTCCGCCGGTTAGCAGAAGGTCATTGTAGTTCCGCCCGCAGGCATAGAGGTTATTGTCTTCTGTCAGATAAAACGAAGTTGAAGCCGAAGACCAGATATCGATAACATTGTCCGCAAGATGATACGGCTCTGTAACGATGCAATCATATGTCTGGCTATCCAAATCCCCGTGCTCTCCGTTGCCGCACTGACCGTAATCGTTACCGCCGTAACTCCACAATGTACCGTCTTTTTTCAAAAACAGCACTCCGGAAGGTACCGTCAGACCCGTAACCATACGTGCGACCCCATCGATCACTTTTTGCGGCTGTTCCGCAACCTCTCCGGTCATGCTATTAACCATAAAAGTCCAGACACTGCCGTCGTTTTTCAATGCAAAATAGCTGTGCCCCACCATGAAATCTTTAACGTCAGTCATCACCAGTTCGCAGCTGTCCTTGTTTGTAATACTTTCCCCTGAGGACATCGTATACAGTTCGCCGTCCTTGGTTAAATACAAATTCAAATCCAATTTAGCGACATTTTCCCGGACGACATGCGGTACGCAGTCATCGTTTTCATATTCCATGCTCCATTCGATGATCTCTCCGCTCTTTGTCAGCGCTCTGTTTCCGAGCTCCACATCGGCGACATCGGAATAAATTTTTGTCGGAACGTTATTAAAGACAATCTCCGTCCCCTGCCCAAGAGAGTACCCGGGGAAATACGTGTCGGTACCGACGTTACGCTGGTCATATCCCCAGGTATAGAGATCGCCGTTGTTGTCGATAAACGATCCTCCTCTTATAGTGATAATTATCTGGGGCAATTCCCCTGTCCCCGCAGAACACCCGGCGAGCAAGAATAATCCCGCCAAAATAAAAACGAATATCTTCTTCATATTCAGCCCTCCTGTCATGAATTCGTTCTTGGTTTCGATTCCTCAAAACCGTTTTAACGAAATCCGGTGCTGTTTCATGATATGCTAATTTCCCTCTTTTCTCAGTTATCTTTTGTTCACTTTTTAAATTCCTTCATCACACGCTTCATTTCGGAACACAAAGTCCGGCCCTTTCGGATCCGCGATTCACTTTTTCTGCCTATATTTCCTCGTCCTGTGTGCTTTCAGTTTACACCTTTTTCCTTTTATTTGTCAAGTTTTGTAGGTGATTTTAAAACCTTATCCATAAAAGCGGTTTTCCACCGGATTCTTTTCCTTGTTATGTGTTCACAACCCGCCCATCAGACAACCGTATAATACGATCGCAGAGATTACCCACCTTTTCGTCGTGGGTCACGATCACGATGGTCTTGCCGAGCTCGGTGTTTATCTTGCGGAACAACGCCATGATGTTATCCTCGGTGGCCTCGTCAACGGAGCCGGTCGGTTCGTCGGCAAGCAATACCTCGGCTTTTTTGACCAACGCTCTTGCAATCGATACTCGCTGCTGCTGCCCGCCCGAGAGCTGACCGGGGTAATTCTTGGCCTTATCGGCGATCTCAAGCATCTCCAGTACTTTCATCACCCGCTTCTGGATTCTCTTACGCCCCATACCCTTGTATTTCAGCGGCAGTGCGACATTATAGAACACCGTCTGATCCTCAATCAAAGCGAAGTTCTGTACGACCAATCCGATGTTCTCCTTGCGAAACCGCGACAGCGCGTTCGGATTTTTCAGGTTAACCGGCTTACCCTGAAAACTGTAATCCCCTTTGTCCACCTTGTTCAAACCGGCCATGACGTAGAGCAGCGTCGACTTGCCCGAGCCGGACTTGCCCATCACGGCACACATCTCACCCTTTTTGATGTCAAGCGTCGCGCCGTTCAGTGCCTTGACCAGCCCGTCACCTTTTCCGTAGTACTTATGTACGTTGTTCAGTTCAATAATGTTTTCCATTTGTTCTCCTCCTATAAACACTATTCTCTTCTCAGGGCGTCGCCCGGCTCAACCCGCATGGTCTGCACGAACGGCACGATGGCGATCAAAATATTAAATATCAGCGCGCCCAAATACGCCACCAGCATCTCCATGGAGAAAAATGATTTTAAATTCAGATACCCAAATTGGGCAATGATAAAATACACCCCGTAACTAAGTAAAAAGCCCAGATGAAATAAAATCATCAGCCTTCCGAACATCCGCCAAAGCGTAAACGAAGCCGAGAATCCGAGCATTCTTTGAACGGCCACCCGCTTTCTGCGCCGCTCGGCCCAAAACAGCGTCAGCGGCACCGTCGAGAGTACCACGCAGAAACAGGCGAAGATCAACATAATCAGGTTCAGCAGTTCCATATTAAAAAAGCCCGATACCGTGAATACCGATTCCGGCACCTCCAACTCGACGACCGTAACGTCAGCCTCCGTAAGGATCGCGTTGAATTTTTCTTTCAATTCCTCCTTGCGACCTTCGCCGACAAAATCGATGATAAACGGCTCCGTCTGGCTAATATAAGCACCATAGCAATCCATATTATACAAAATCGTGCTGTTAATATCACTAATTACCGGATAGCCAATGGATCCCACGACTTCCCAATTATGGCCGGTTCCTATATTAAAATAATTTACGCCGTCTTGACGAGTGACATTAGAAAGTAAATCCTTTCCGATCACGCAACAGTATTTTCCGCTTCCGAAATCCGATTCCTCAAAATACCGCCCATAAGTTACCCGCAGCGATGTAGGCAGTTGACCGCTGAACGCGACTGCATACCAAGGTATATCGAGTCCGATCAAACGCTGATAAACGACCACGTCTCCCTCAGCCTCGATAAAATCCATCACCTGCTGCGTAATGTCGGCTTTTTCTGTAAAATCGAGATTTTCGTCAACGCCCCTCACGGCCAACACAAACACATTGGAACTGAACAACCCCTGTTCCGCTTGGTTCATCTCATATTTTTCAATCGCATAACTTCCGAAAAAAATCGTGCCCACACCGATTGCCGCAAAGATCACGACCAGTGCGAACTCTTCGATTTTGATCCGCAGCTTCGCGTGTTTTTTGCGCGGCTTTTTAATTGCCTTCTCTTTTCTCTTTATCATAAAATATGTCCTTTCGTGGGTTTGGGGACGTTTTATTCTTTTGTATTCACATCAAAAGAATGAAACTCCTTGTACTAAAAATCACATTTTTAGTTTTATTCCTTTCCGCGCAGCAGCGTGTCGTATTCCACTAACGATATCTTAATCAGCGGGAAAATCAATGCGATCAACGATACGACCACACTTACCCCGATGGCGCATGCAGCGGCAAACGGGCTGATCCGGGAAACCTGCACCCCGAAAATGCCCATCTCATTGTATGTAAATACTCCGCTGCCGAAAAACAAAGCGCATAAAAACGCGGCGACATTGGAGATAAACATGATGACAAGCACCTCAAACACCATGAACCACTTGATGTTCGACACGGTTCCGCCCGAGATCAGATGAATGGCATAGGTCTTGAATGATGCCATAAGCTTATTCGCCAAATTCAGCGACAGACAAAGCGCCGAACTTGATAAAATCAACACCGACGCAAGCAATAACAGATTAAAATAATTATCTGCACTCTCTTTAAAACTGTCGCTGATCATCATCACACGACGGGAATTAAAATAAGCGAATCCAGTCTGCTTTACATACTTTTCGATAGGATTCGGCGCTTCACTGGTAAAAACAATCCCTTCGCATAAATTTTGTAATTCTATAATATAATAAGTTTTGCCATACTTTTCAAAATTAGAGAGTGAATCGTAATTCGGATCGTTTTCATCCGCGTTTGTAGGTGTCGCCATGCCCGTGTAATCCAGATAGGGAACCAATACATAAGTATCCAACGATAAGATAGTATCCAGATCGTCGGCATCGGGCGGCAGAATTGAAATCCCCGGCTCCAAAAAGCCCACAATTTGATAATCCCGTGAAAAGTCAGAAGACATATACGATGCCCCGTGCAGGATATCGCCGATCTCATAATACTCGTGCCATGCCCAGCCGCAGACAACGGGAATCACCTCTGCGTCGTAGTCGGTATGATCGAAGTCGGAAAAATCCGTCCCGACAGCGATCTTGAGATTAAAACGCTCAAAGACCCGTCCATCGATCGAATACGCCAAAACTCTGGATAAATATTTCCCCGTACTTTCTACATATAAATATTCACGCTCGGCGTTAAAATCCTGATACCCGGCAAGGCAGTTGTCGCCGGTTTTTACGTCATATAGGAGCAGGTTGTAATTCGTAAAGTGTAAAAAATCAAATTCTGAAGCGCTGTTAATTGCTCGGAAATAATTGCGCAGCCCCTCTATCTGCTCTTCGGTATATCCCGATGTTGATCCTCCGATATTTATAGACGCTTCTACGAAAAACCGGTATTCATCCTCCGGATAAGCCGAATAGAAGTCATCTACGCGTTCTTCGTTGTGCTCAGCATACCCCATCGTACCGATAATCAGAAACAAGCCGACCACCATCATCACGATGATCAGCGCCGACAGAAGTTTCCGGCGTGCCAAACTGTGAAACGCCTGTTCCAAAATAATTTTCATTCTCGTGCTGTCCTTTCGAAGAGGTGCGGAACAGTTATTTTTTGACCATATACCATTATACCTCATTATGAAGGTGCAAGCCGAAAATCCCGCCGCCTTGCCTTCTATCAAGAGTAGACCTTACTCATATGTATACCCTATGGCTTCATATTGCGAAACATCAATCCCCTGCGCGGCGATATAATCCAGCGCGTTTTGAAAAAACGTATCAACCGAAAACTCAATCGGTGTGGGGATAATATAGTGTTTTTGATAAACGGAATAAAGATAATTCCCATCAGAATCTTTTCTTTGAAATTCCGTGTCCCAATCATCGTCTCCGTCGGTAAAAATCGAACCGTAGCCCCAATACCAAATGCTTCCGTCCGTCTTTTCCACAAAGTGCAGTCCGGATGTCTGAGTCAATAACCGTTCGACACCACTCATAATCTGAGTCGGCTGACTGTAAAGCGTCTCCCCGTTTATCTCACGCATTAAAAAATCGGTTTCGCCTAAATCATTGCCCTCATAACACACGCCGTTGCCCAAAAATCCCTTATCCGCATTTCCCCATGTCCATAACGTGTTGTCGGTCTTGAGTACATACATGCTCTCATTGCTAAATTTCATCTGTAGAACATTTTCCATGACCAACACCGGCGTAGCCGTAAATTTCGGATATTCTTCCAGATTCATCTGCCCATTTCCGCCCAGCAGCAGGAGATCATTATAATTTAATCCGCATGCATAGAGTTTGTTATCCTCTGTGAGATAAAATACAGTCGTATCAATCGTATATACGTCAATCACATTATCAGCCATCTTATACGGTTCCGAAACCACGCAGTCCTGCGTCAAATAATCAAAGTCTCCGTGTTCTCCGTTTCCGCATTGCCCATATTCATTTCCGCCGTAACTCCACAATGTCCCGTCATTTTTCAAGAAATACACCGCAGAATCTACTGACGCGCCTGTGTATATTTTTTTATATCATCGATAAGCTCTTTTGGTTTTTCAGTTATTTCCACGGTAGTAGAATTTGCTTTAAACATCCATACACTCCCGTCGGATTTCAATGCAAAATAAGCATACCCGACGGCTACATCTTGAACGCCTGTCGTAACAAGCTCACCGCTTTCCTCATAGGATTTTTTCAACGCAATTGTTTCGTTTTCGGGCTTTATATACAGTTCTGCATTCTGTGTTATAAACATATTTATATATATTTTAGCGACATTTCCTTCAACAATATGCGGAACGCAAGGATCATCTTCCATGAGAATACCCCATTCAACCAAATTTCCCCCATTGGTCAAGGCTCTTCTTCCAAGGCTTACATCTGCAACATCGGAATAAATTTTTGTTGGGATATTATTATAGATGACCTCTGTTCCCTGTCCGAGAGAATTTTTATAACTGGGTTCCAGTTCTACGTTGTAAAAATCATATCCCCAAGTATATAAATCTCCGTTTGTATCAAGAAACGTTCCGTATTGCCAGGTTAAAAGGAACTCCGGCAATTCCGGCTGATCAATTTCAACTTTTATCGTCTCTCCGGCTTTGGAACACCCCGCAAGCAAAAACAATCCCGTCAAAATAACGACTAGTAACTTTCTCATAAGTGACCCTCCAAATCAAGCGTCTCTTCAAATAATAAATATTAATCTTCTGTATACTTCACAACATCATATTGAGAAACATCAATCCCCTGTGCGGCAATAGAATCCAGCGCATTTTGGAAAAACGTATCTACCGAAAATTCAATCGGTGTCGGGATGATGTAGTGCTTTTGATAAGCCGTAATCACATTACCGAATGTATCTTGCCATGGTATATTCCTATCCCAATCGTCATTTTCTTCCACATTGATATAGCCAAACCCCCAGTACCAGATTGTCCCGTCTGTTTTCTGCACGAAATGTAATCCTAAGGTCTCGGTGAACAAACGGTTCACATGATCCATAATTTGTGTCGGCTGGCTATATAGCGCCTCAGCATTAATCGCCTCGCGTTTAAAGAAATTATTGGGACTCAAGTCGTCACCTATATAACATATGCCATTACCCAAAAATCCCTTATCCGCATATCCCCAAGTCCATACTGTTCCATCGGTTTTGAGGACAAACATACCCATGTCGCTATACTCCATCTGCTTAACACTCTCCATGATCAACACCGGTGTTTCGATAAATTTAGGGTATGCGTCAAGATTCATTTGCCCGTTCCCGCCAAGCAGTAAAAGATCGTTATAATTCTCTCCGCATGCATAAAGGTTGTTTTCTTTTGTCTGATAAAATGTCGTCCAATCTGTCACCCACGCGTTAGTCACGTTTTCAGCCATTTTAAACGGCTTTGAAACCACACAATCCCTCGTATCAATGTCGAGGTCGCCGTGTTCCCCGTTGCCGCACTGCCCGAATTCGTTATTTCCACAGCTCCACAATGTACCATCGCTTTTTAAAAAAAGTACCGCTGCATCAAACGATGATTCAGCAATAATTCTCTCTACCCCATCCATAAATTTTTTCGGACTTTCAATGACTTCTGCGGTCATACTGTTGACCGAGAAGGTCCAAACACTGCCGTCGTCCTTCAGTGCAAAATAGGAGTAACCGAGTGCAAAATCCTTTACACCTGTCATCACAAGCTCATTACGGCTTCCATATGACCCGGATAATTGAAAATTATCGCTTTCGGGAATTGTATACAACTCACCATTTTTCGTTAAGTATAAAGATAAATGCGTTTTAGCAACACTCTCTTTAACGATTTGCGGCGTGCATGAATCATCTTCAAAACATTTGCCCCATTCGATGATTTCTCCGTTTTGGGTGAGCCCTCTGTTTCCCCGGAGAACATATGCAACATTGGAATAGCCTTTCGTCGGCACATTATTATAAACAACTTCCGTTCCCTGCCCAAGGCAGTCCCCAGGGTAATAGTCCGATCCGGTACCGGCGTTTCGACCGTCATACCCCCAAGTATACAGATCTCCGTTATTATCGATATAAGACCAATAACCAATATTTAATGATATCGCGGGCAGTTCGGGCTGATAAAGATCAACTTGCACCACTTTACCCGTGTTGGAACATCCAGAAAACAAAAATAACCCGGCAAATACAAAAATTAATATTTTTCTCATCATAACCCTCCCATCATATCAATTGATCAGGCGAATTATCTCACTCATTAATATACCGCACTGCCTCATATTGCGACGTATCAATCCCCTGTTCCGCGATGTAATTCAATGCATCCTGATAAACGGAATCAATTGAAAACTCAATCGGCGTTGGGATGATGTAGTGCTTTTGATAAGCAAATATTGTTTCGCCTGTTGCGTCTGTTTTTTGTATTTCTGTATCCCAATTATCTTCTTCATTGACATATATTTCTCCGTAACCCCAGTACCAAATCGTTCCGTCTGTTTTCTGTGCAAAATGCAATCCGGTTGTTTCCGTAAACAATCGTTCAACCTCATTCATAATTTGTACCGGTTGAGCAAAGATCGCCTCTCCGTTTTGTAGACGAACGGAAAAACTATATGTTCCCAAATCGTCGCCTTCATAACATACTCCGTTCCCTAATGTACCTTTATCTGAATATCCCCAAGTCCATAATGTATTATCTGTTTTCAAAATAAAAATTCCGGTATCACTGTATTCCATCTGTTTAACATTATCCATTACTAATATTGGAGTCGATATATATTTAGGATATTCGTCAGAAAGCATCTGGCCGTTTCCTGTCAACAGTAAATCATATGGATTCTTGCCGCATGCATATAATTTATTATCTTCTGTCAAAAAAAACGTAGTTAATGTTGACACCCACGCAGTTCTAACATTTTCGGCTAGTTTATAAGGTTTTGAAACTATGCAGTCGTAAGTTGTTAAATTGAGATCACCCTGCTCTCCATTCCCACACTGCCCATATTCATTTCCACCATAACTCCACAATGATCCGTCGCTTTTGAGTAATAACATTGCTGCATCAATCGCTGGGTTTGAAAAGATCTCAACTACATCACTGACTAACTTTTTCGGTTTTTCAACAATTTCTCCTGTCATACTACTGACCAGAAAAGTCCACACACTGCCATCTTCTTTTAATGCAATATATTTATACCCAATTGCAAAATCTATGACACCCGTAAGAACCAAGTCACCGCAATTTTCGTATGGCTCTTTCAACCTTACATTTTCTTCTGTTGGAATCGCATATAATTCTCCAAACCTAGTAAGGTACAAATTCATTCCAACTTTGGCAATGTTATTCTTTGTTGAATGCGGCATGCATAAATCGTTTTCCATTAGTTTTGCCCATTCAATAATTTCTCCGTCGTTTGTTAATCCTCTGTTTGCGCGGATTATATATGCAACATTTGAATAAATCTTAAAAGGATCATTATTATAGACAACATCGGTACCTTGCCCCAAAGAATCGCCAAGATAAACCCCCGAGACTGCCCCGCCATTACGCTCGTCATATCCCCAGGTATACAAATTTTCTTCATTGTCGATAAATGACCAATACCCTTGAAATGAGATCATAGGTAGTTTTTGTTTATAAATATTCACTTGTATGGACTTTGTTGGATTTGAGCAACCTGCAAGCATTAATGCCACAAATATTACAATAATTAATACTTTTTTCATATATATTACTTCTTTCAAACTAAAACATTTAACATTGATTTAAATATCAATCACCGATATATCGCGCCGTTTGATACTGCGACGTATCAATCCCCTGTGAGGCAATAGAATCCAGCGCATTTTGAAAAAACGTCTCGACCGAAAACTCAATCGGCGTTGGGATGATGTAGTGCTTTTGATAAGCATATATGATATTACCATCTTCACTTTTTCCGACTTGTACTTTCATATCCCAGATATCGCCTTCATCAACGTATATCAATCCGTATCCCCAATACCAGACATTGCTGTCTGTTTTCTGGACGAAATGCAAACCGGTTGTCTCAGTGAATAACCGCAAAACATCGCTCATGATCTGCGTTGGCTGATGATAAAACTCCTCCCCGTTAGTTTGAAGAACAGAGAGGTCGTCTGCTCTCGAAATTTCTCCATCAAAACAGTTGATTCCTAAAAACACTCCGCTTCCATATCCCCATGACCAAACAGTATTGTCAGTTTTTAAAACGAAAAGACTATTGTCACTGCATTCCATTTGTTTGACATTTTCCATAACTAAAACCGGAGTTGTCACATATTGCGGATAATCAGCAGTATTCATCTGGAAATCCTCACCCGTTAACAATAAATCGTGATAATTTTCCCCGGATGCATATAATTGATTGTCTTTTGTCAGATAAAATGTGGTCGATGTAGTCATCCAAGCTTTTATGACATTTTTAGCTATTTTATATGGCTCTGATACCCAACAATCTTGTGTTTTTAAATCAAGATCTCCGTGTTCGCCATTGCCGCATTGTCCGTATTCGTTGTTTCCATAACTCCATAATGTATCGTCATTTTTGAGAAATACTACAGTTGAATTCACGTCTGAACTTGAAGTAATTATTTCTTTAACATTGTCCAATATTTTTTGGGGTTTTTCATAAATTTCCGCTTTTGTGTTGATTATAAAAGACCAAACGCTACCATCATTTTTCAATGCAAAAAACTTACATCCGATGGCAAAATCACTTACTTCTGTCAAGACCAGTTCACCAATATCTTCATATGATTTCCCCGATAAAAAGGCTTCTCTTTCCGGAATTGTATATAATTCACCATCCCTTGTCAGGTATAAAGTCCCGTAAAACTTTACAACATTTTCTCTGATGATATGCGGCGTACAGGAATCATTTTCAACCCGATTCCCCCATTCAATCAATTCCCCGTTTATTGTCAATGCTCTGTTACCCTGACCTCCCGAAGTGATCTCCGTATAAATTTCCGTCGGGATATTGTTATATGTTACTTCTGTTCCTTGACCTAAAGAATTCCCAACATAACCGGAAGCAGCGCCTAAATTGCGTTCATCGAATCCAAAGGTTAATAAATTACCTTTTTGATCAATAAAGGCTCCATAATTCCAACTGAGATTTATTTCAGGCAATTCCGGTTCAAAGACATCCAATTGTATTGGTTCTCCACTATTGGAACAACCTATTAGTAAAAATATTGCTAATATAAATATCACCGTTTTTTTCATCTGTGACCCTCCAAATAGATCAAAAACACATCCCGCGCGTCGGAGTGTATCCGACGCGCGGTTTCATTCCTTACGGCTTAATATCCGTAACCATATTCCCAAACACCAATACAAGCCTCAGCATCCGAATACATATAATACGCAGGACCAGTCACAGAAGCAAAAACCGATCCACTCATTGCCATATCAGTATCATAATCATAACCTGAATGGAACTTATCTGTTACAGATGCATAACAGTGAAGTGGTTGATTGCTTTCCGCAGTAACCCATACTGAGCGCCAATACATTAAAGTGCCTGATACGATATAGTTATATCCTTGCCCACTGATCGCAGCACTCGTCGGAATGACAGCCAACGACGCTACCATGACAACCGCCATCAGGACGATCAAATATTTGCGTAACTTTTTAAACATTCTTATTTCCTCCTTGATAAATTTTACCATATCCAACACAATCGGTCAACGCCGCTGTGCTAAATATTTTTCAATTCACAGGCGGACGATACCGGCTTTCGATGACCTGTCTTCATCGGAAAGCCGGTCATACAATCTCCATCAGCACTTCCCGCTCGAGCCCTGTTGCTCTGCGCACCTGAAAGTCACGCTGCGGCCGACAGGCAACATTTTGTCGATCCTTTTTTAATACGTCATCTTCTTCGGTTTGATCAGAACCATTTCTGATGATAATTATACGCAATATACAAAATATTTGCAACATCCTGTCAAGTATTTTTTTCCATATCCCCATCGCAATGGGATGTTTATTCGGTTTGGCACAGCCAAATTAGCGTTTTGCTAATAACGCAAAAGAATAAACTCCTTATTTAAAATTTATTTTTAAATTTCCCTCGTCTTTCATCGTTGATTTTATTGCGAATTCGCTTTAATTCATATATGATCTCCTAAGTTTTAAGGTTTAAACACTTTCAATTGCCGCTCCTCTGCGCTGTTTCAGAGATAGTTGGTATACGTTGTATTGTATGAAACCATTATACCTTTTTTTGGAATGTTTACAATGCCTTTTGCGCAAACGATATAAAAATGTGCGCAAACGACATATATTTACAAAAACTTGAGTTTTGGCACAAAAAAACCGACGGTTTCCCGCCGGCCTTTGTCATTCTGAGTGAAGCCAACCAACGCCTTTGGTTGGCGAAATCGAAGAATCTCGTACTGTAGAAGCTTTTAATCTCCCGTCAATACTCCGCCACACCCGTGTAGACGAGTTTGGTATCTCCGGTTAATGTGATGCCCTCGTCGGTGTAGTTGACGACCAGATCGCCGCCGCGCAGCTTGACCGTGATGTCTTCGCCCTTGGCGCAGAAGCCGTTTTCAACCGCCGCCACGACCGCCGCACAAGCGCCCGTACCGCAGGCCATGGTCTCGCCGTTGCCGCGCTCATAGACCCGCATCTTGATCGTACTCTTGTTGACCACGCGGATAAATTCGGTGTTCACGCGCTCGGGGAAGATCGGGGCATTTTCAAACTGCGGGCCCACGGTCTCGATGTCAACGCCGTCCACCCTGTCGCAGAACACCACGCAGTGCGGGTTGCCGACGTTCACACAGGTGATCCGATAATCTTTCCCGCCGATTTCAACGGGATAATCAATCACCTTTTCGGCTTTGATCGTGGTCGGAATATTTTTTGCAATAAGATCGGCCTTGCCCATCTCGACGCTTGCATAAGTCACTTTGTTGTTGCGCGCATAGAGTTTCAGGTGCCGGATGCCGCTTGCGGTCTCGACGGTCGCGGTGTCGCGGCCGATAAAGCCGTTGTCATACAGGTATTTCCCGACCGAGCGGATGCTGTTTCCCGCCATCCGGCCTTCGGAGCCGTCACGGTTGAAAATGCGCATCTTCGCGTCGGCTGCTTTCGATTTCTCAATCAGCACCAATCCGTCGCCGCCCACGCCATAATGCCGGTCGCACAGGTCGATGCACAGCGATTCGGGACAGGTGATATGCCCGTCGAAGTTGTCGATAAAGATATAGTCGTCGCCGGTGCCCTGCATCTTCATGAATTTGGTCTTTTCCTTGTCACGGCGCATGTGGTTGATGTCGACCAGTTCCGTATTGCCCAGATTGAAACGGCTGCGGATGATGTCGGCGGCTGCGTTCGCGGTATCAAGCGACGTGAAGCACGGAATCGACAGCAGCAGCGCTTTTCGGCTGAGCGCGATAAAGTCCTCCACGCTCTCGTCCATCAGCGCGCCGGTGTAGACCACAAAGCTGATCTTTCCGCTCTCGAGCAGGTCGAAAGCGTCTTTTTTAACATTATTCACCGTGACGACGTCAATACCGAGGTTCCGAATGGCCTCTGCGGTGTCGGCGGTGGCGTAGATTTCAAACTTGAGGTCGTCGAGTTTTTTGGCCAATGAAACAATCTCGAAACGGTCATGCACATCGACACTGATAAACACGCCCATGGGTTTTCCGGGCGCGGGTGCTTTCAGGCGTTTGCCCGAGGCTGCGATGCCCTTGAATAGCGCTTCGTTCAGCGTTTTTCCGATGCCCAGCACCTCACCGGTACTCTTCATCTCCGGGCCGAGATAGGAGTTCGCGTCGGCCAGTTTTTCAAATGAGAACACCGGCACCTTGACGGCGAAATACGGCGGAATCCGATAGAGGCCGATGCCATACCCGAGCGAAGCCAGTTCCTTTCCGACCATGACTTTGGAAGCCAGATCGGTCATCGGCACGCCGGTCACCTTGCTGATATACGGCACGGTGCGCGATGCGCGCGGGTTGACCTCGATGACGTAGAGTTCGCCCTCGCTGATTAAATACTGAATATTGACAAGCCCCTTGGTGCCGAGCGCCAGCGCCAGTTTTGTCGAACAGTCGATAATGGTCATCATCATCTTGTCGCTGATGCTGTATGGCGGATAGACCGCAATCGAGTCACCGCTGTGCACGCCGGCCCGCTCGATATGTTCCATAATACCGGGGATCAACACGTCATGTCCGTCGGAAATGACATCAACCTCTAATTCGGTCCCCAGCATGTATTTGTCGACTAAAACAGGATTGTCGATACCCTGCGCCAAAATCCGCTCCATATAGATGCGGACCTCGCCGTCGTTATGAACGATTTTCATGTTCTGCCCGCCGATGACATAGGACGGGCGCAATAAAACCGGATAGCCCAGCTCGTTCGCCGCATTCAATGCCTCTTCGAACGTGTCGACGCCGAAACCCTTGGGTCTGCGGATGCCGAACTGCTCCAGCAGCGCGTCAAACCGCTCACGGTCCTCCGCGATGTCGATGCCCTCTGCGGAGGTGCCCAGAATATTCACATGATTCTGATCTAAAAATTTTGTTAACTTAATGGCCGTCTGCCCGCCGAATGCCACCACCACGCCCTCGGGCTGTTCGACCTTGATGATGTTCATCACGTCCTCGGGCGACAGCGGTTCAAAATACAGCCGGTCGGCGGTATCGTAGTCGGTCGAGACGGTCTCCGGGTTGTTGTTGATGATGACCACGTCGTAGCCCATTTCTTTGAGCGCCCAGACACAGTGCACCGACGAATAGTCGAACTCGATACCCTGCCCGATGCGAATCGGCCCCGAACCCAAAACGATGACGACGGGTTTTCCCGAACGTTTAAATGGCCTTGCCTCACAAGACGCGCCGCAGGTTGAGTAAAAATACGGCGTCTCGGCGTCGAATTCCGCGCCGCAGGTATCGACCATCTTGTAGGCGAAATCGCAGCTCCACGGCAGCGTTTTCATCCCCGAAAGCCGGGCAAGCGCTTTGTCGGTGTAGCCGAATTTCTTTCCGGTCAAATATGTTTCTTCATCCAAACCGGATTTTGCGATCTGTGCCTCGTAATCGGCCAGTTTCGCCATTTTATACAAAAACCACTTATCGATTTTGGTAATATCATTGATCTCGTCGACCGATATGCCTGCTTTCAGCGCCTCAAACACCGTAAACAGCCGGTAATCGTCGACCCGCTTCAGCCGCTCTTTAAGCGGCTCTTTGTAAATCGGCGGCGCGTTCAGCGTGTCCAGTGAGATTTCCGCGCCTCTGACGGCTTTCATCAGCGCCATCTCAAAAGTCGGTGCAATCGACATGACCTCGCCGGTGGCCTTCATCTGGGTGCCGAGTTTGCGCGAAGAGCCGAAGAACTTGTCGAACGGCCACTTGGGCAGTTTGACGACCACATAATCGAGCGTCGGCTCGAAGCAGGCGCAGGTTTTTCCCGTGATGTCGTTTTTAATCTCGTCGAGGGTCAGCCCGAGCGCGATTTTGGTCGTGATCTTGGCAATCGGATAACCGGTCGCCTTGGAGGCCAGCGCCGAAGAACGCGACACACGCGGGTTGACCTCGATGACCGCATAGTCGAAGCTGTCGGGATTCAGCGCGAACTGACAGTTGCAGCCGCCGACGATGCCGAGTGCCGAGATGATGTTCAAAGACGCCGAACGCAGCATCTGATATTCTTTATCGGAAAGGGTCAGTGCCGGAGCGACGACGATGCTGTCGCCGGTGTGGACGCCGACCGGGTCAAAGTTTTCCATGCTGCACACCGCAATCACGTTACCGACCGCGTCGCGCATGGTCTCGAACTCAATCTCTTTCCAGCCGTAGATATACCGCTCGACCAGAATTTGATTGATCGGCGAGGCGTCGATGCCGGTCGCCGCAACCGCTTTGAGTTCCTCGGGCGTGTAGGCGACGCCGCCGCCCGTGCCGCCGAGGGTATAGGCGGGTCGGACAATGACCGGATAGCCGATTGTTTCGGCGATCTCCAGTGCGCCGGGTATAGTAGTTGTGATGTCCGATGGGATCACCGGTTCGCCGATGGCCTCCATGGTCTCTTTAAAGAGCTCTCTGTCCTCGGCCTTTTTAATGGCCTCGACATTGGTGCCGATCAGCCGCACATTATGCTTTGCCAAAAATCCGTCGCTCTCCAATTGCATCGAGAGCGTCAGACCGGTCTGCCCGCCGAGTCCGGCAAGCAGCGCATCGGGTTTTTCTTTTATAATAATGCGCTTCAGCGTCTCAACGTTGAGCGGTTCGAGGTAAATTTCATCAGCCAGCGCGTTGTCGGTCATGATCGTTGCGGGGTTGGAGTTGACCAACACCACGTTGACGCCGGCCTCTTTCAGCACCCGGCAGGCCTGCGCGCCGGCATAGTCAAATTCGGCCGCCTGCCCGATCACAATCGGACCGGAGCCGATCATCAAAACTTTTTGAATGGTTTTATCAAAAGGCATTATTGTTTACCTCCCATCAGTTCGCAGAACCGGTCGAACAAAAACGCCGTATCATGCGGACCCGAAGAGGCCTCGGGATGAAACTGCACCGTGAACGCTTTCCCCTCGGGATAATTGACGCCCTCGCAGGTGCCGTCGTTGGCGTTGGCAAAACTGATGACGCCGTTTTTCACCGTATCGGAGACAACCGCGTAGCCGTGATTCTGACTGGTGATATAGGTCCTTGTCCCGAGCAGGTCGCGCACCGGCTGGTTGACGCCGCGGTGGCCGTATTTGAGCTTCATGGTCTTACCGCCTTGGCTGAGCGCCAGCAACTGATGCCCCAGACAGATGCCGAAAATCGGCACTTTCCCGTATAATTTACTTAATTCATCGATGATTTCAACATTTTCCGCAGGATCGCCCGGGCCGTTCGACAGCATTACGCCGTCGGGTTTCAGCGCCAAAATCTCTTCGGCTTTCAGATAGGATGGCACGACGGTCACCGCACAGCCGCGTTTGCGCAGCTCACGGATGATGTTGTGTTTTGCGCCGTAATCGGCCAAAACGACTTTATATTTGGTCTCGCCCTGCGCCGGAAATTCCTCGATTTTGTCGCAGGTGACGCTTTTCACCGCATCGACGATCAGATAATTTTTAGCACCGGTCAGGTCTTTCGGAACCTCGTCGCGGAGCATCGCGTTCATCACGCCGTGCTCACGGATAATCTTGGTGATTTCGCGGGTATCCAGGCCATAAATCCCCGGAATGCCGTTCTTTTTCAAAAAAGCGTCCAGATCATACTGGGCGCGGAAATTGGACGGCGTGTCGCACCACTCGTGCACGACATATCCTTTGACGCAGCATTTGCCCTCAAAATCGGCCTCGATGATGCCGTAGTTGCCGATCAGCGGGAAGGTCTGCAATACAATTTGTCCGTAATAACTCGGGTCGGTCAGCGTCTCGATATAGCCGCACATGCCGGTCGTGAAGACCAACTCGCCCGTGCAGCCCGTATCCGCGCCGAACCCGATGCCCTCAAAGGTCGTTCCGTCGTCCAGTACCAAAAATCTTTTTCCCATGTTGTTTCCTTTTCGTTCTTTTTGTCTAACCCAATGTCGCCGCCATCACGGCCTTGATTGTGTGCATGCGGTTTTCCGCTTCGGCAAAGACCACCGATTGTTTTCCCTCGAATACGGCGTCGGTGACCTCCATGCAGTCCCGCGAAAATTTTTCACCCATTTCCTTGCCGATCTGGGTCTTCAGGTCGTGATAGGCCGGCAGGCAGTGCATAAAAATCGCCTTTTCCCCTGCATTTGCCATGATCGTCTCATTGACTTGATAAGGTGCGAGATCGTTCACACGCTCCTGCCAAACCGCGATCGGCTCGCCCATCGAAACCCACACATCGGTATACAGCACGTCCGCGCCCTTAGTCGCTTTCATCGGGTCGGTCTCGAATTTAAGCGTTGCGCCGCTCTGTTTGGCAATTTCTTCGCAGGTCTTAATTAACGCCGGGTCGGGGAAGTAGTTCGCGGGCGCGCAGAGGGTGCAGTCAAGCCCCATCTTGGCGCAGCCGACCAACAGCGAGTTACCCATATTATAACGCGCATCGCCCATATAGACAAGGTGAATTCCCTTCAAATGCCCGAAATTTTCTTGGATCGTCAGAAAGTCGGCCAGAATCTGCGTCGGGTGGAATTCGTTGGTCAGCCCGTTCCAGACCGGCACATCGGCGTATTTCGCCAGTTCTTCAACGATCTCCTGCCCATAGCCGCGGTATTCAATGCCGTCGAACATGCCCGCAAGCACCCGCGCGGTATCGGCAATGCTCTCTTTTTTGCCGATCTGCGAACCCGACGGGTCGAGATAGGTCACGCCCATGCCGAGATCACGCGCGGCCACTTCGAAAGCACAGCGTGTGCGGGTGCTGGTCTTTTCAAAAATCAGCGCAATATTTTTACCCTCGCAGAGCTTATGCGAAATCCCGGCCTTTTTCTGCGTCTTCAATTGCGCCGCCAGTTCAATCAGCCCGCCGATCTCCTCCGCCGACAAGTCCAGCAGCTTCAAAAAGTCCTTTCCTTTTAAGTTCATATCGCAATCTCCTTTATCATTATGTTGTCGGACACACCGTATCCTGTAGGGGTCGGCATCCCTGACGACCCGTTCTCATTGAAAATATGGTGTGATTCGGATATTCAAAGCCGCTTTACGCGGCTTTCGGGGCGGCATGGAAACCGCCCCCTACAACGCGGTTCTTATCCCGCGCAGACCTCTTTGATCATTGTAACAGCTTTTTCTAATATTGTCATCGGGATATTCAATGCCGGCAGCAGACGAACCTTCTTTTTGGCCGTCAGCGGCAGCACCCCGCGTGAAATGCATTCGTTCACCACGGCTTTCGCATCCTTTTCGGTCACGATTCCGAGCATCAGCCCCATGCCATCCACGCCCGCGATGCCCTTTGCGCCGGAGAGTTCTTTGCGGATATATTCGCCCTTTTCGCGCACTTCAGCCAGCAGTTTTTCGTCGAGTCGGTCTAAAATGCTGATCGCACCCGCACAGCTGACCGGATTTCCACCGAACGTCGACCCGTGACTGCCCGGCGTGAAAATATCCTTAACCTTTTCGCCCAAAATCGCCGCACCGATCGGCAGCCCGCCGCCGAGTCCCTTCGCGGTCGTGATGATGTCCGGCTCGATGCCGTAATTCATATACCCGAACAATTGCCCTGTGCGGCCGTTTCCGGTCTGCACCTCGTCAACAATCAGTAAAATATCGTTTTCCTGCGCAAGTTTCGCGATACTTTTCACGTATTCCGGTGTCAGCACGATCACGCCGCCTTCGCCTTGAATCACTTCAATCATAATCGCCGCGACCTTGTTTTCGGCGACTTTTTGCTTCATATCTTCAAGATTTCCGGCTTCGGCATGCACAAATCCCGGGGTCAGCGGTTGATAAAGTTCGTGAAAATAGTCCTGTCCGGTCGCCGCCAGCGTGGTCAATGTCCGCCCGTGAAAACTGTTTTTCAGCGTGATGATGGTATAGCAGTCCGCGCCCTTTTTCTCAGCGGCGTATTTGCGCGCGGCCTTGATGGCGCACTCGTTGGCCTCCGCGCCCGAGTTGCCGAAAAATACCTTTTTCATACCCGTACGCTCGCAGAGCTTCTGCGCAAGCGTCACATACGGCGCGGTATAGTATAAATTCGAAGTGTGCTGAAACGCGTTCAGCTGCGCGGTGACGGCGGCAATCCAAGCGTCGTCCGAAAACCCGAATGTATTGACGGCGATCCCGCCGCCCATGTCGATATATTCCTTGCCGTTTTCATCCCAAACCAGCGATCCCTTGCCCTTTACGATCTGCACGGGAAACCGCGCATAGGTATCGGCCACATATTGATGATCTAAATTAAAAATATCGTTCATAAGAATTCCTCCCCGATAATGTAGGGAACGGTCTTGACCGTTCCGCGGCGAAGTCGCTATCGGAAAACCATATATGGGTTTCCGCGTCACAAACGCGAAGCAGAACCTGCGATTCGTTCGCTGCGGAGCCGCGTTGCCATTCTTTGTGCGTTCTTTCGGATTTTATCATCGAACTGTATTCGAGACGGAACGGTCAAGACCGTTCCCTACAATATTATTTAAAACTTCACCTTGAACATTGTTCCTATTCCTTCATCGGTCAATGTCTCAATCAAAATCGCATGCGGGATACGCCCGTCAATGATGAACACCTTTTTCACGCCCCACTTGATGGCGTCGGTGCAGCACTCGACTTTCGGAATCATGCCGCCGCAGATCGTACCGTCGGCGACCAGCGCTTCGGCTTCATCAAGCGTGATTTTATGAATCAACGTCGAAGGGTCGTCTTTATCTTTCAAAATACCGCTGGTGTCGGTCATCGAAATCAAACTCTCGGCCTCGAGCGCTCCGGCGATTTTCGCGGCGGCGGTGTCGGCGTTGATGTTGTAGACATTGCCCTTTTTATCGCACCCAATGGTTGAAATCACCGGGATATACCCCTTTTCGAGCACATCGAGAATCGGCTTGACGTTGACGTTGGTGATTGTGCCGACGAATCCGAGCCGCTCATCCTTCATCTCGGCCTCAATCATATGCCCGTCGATGCCCGAAAGTCCGATGGCCTGCCCGTTCTTGTTTTCGATCAAATGTACAAGATTTTTGTTAATTTTGCCCGCAAGCACCATCTGGGCGACTTCGACGGTCTCCTTGTCGGTAACCCGCAAGCCGTCGACAAATTCGCTCTTTTTGCCCATTTTTGAAAGCACTTCGGTGATTTCGGGGCCGCCGCCGTGCACCAGCACGACCTTGACGCCGATCAGTGACATCAGCACGATATCCTGCATCACCGAGTCCTTGAGTTCCTCGTTGATCATGGCGTTTCCGCCGTATTTAACCACGACAATCTTGTTGTTGTATTTCTGAATATACGGCAGTGCGTGCACCAGAATGCTGGCCCGCTCGGCGTTTGAAATATCCATCATATCCATCCTTTCGCTCTCCTCAAGTCCTGTAATCGCCGTTGATTTTAACGTAATCATAAGTCAAATCGCAGCCCCACGCAGTCGCCGCACCCTGACCGTCATGTAAGTCGATGTCTATTGTAACTTCGTTTTCAAGTAAAATCTTTTTCGCGGTTTCTTCGGAAAAATCCACGCCCGCGCCGTTTTTGCAGACCGTGATTGTTCCGGCTTTCGAGTAAAACGCCACTTCGACTTTATTCACATCGATATCAGCCTTGCTGTATCCGAGCGCACAAAGCACCCGTCCCCAGTTCGCGTCCGCCCCGAACATCGCTGCTTTGGTCAGCGAGGAGCAGATCACCGCTTTCGCCGCGGTTTTCGCGTTCTTCTCGTCTTTTGCGCCGGAGACAACGCACTCAATCAGCTTAGTTGCACCCTCGCCGTCGCCCGCGATGTGTTTGCATAAATAAACCGTTACGGTGTTCAACGCTTTCATAAAAATCTCGAAATCCGCACCCGCTTCGGTGATCTCCGGATTGCCCGCCATGCCGTTGGCCAGAATCGTGACCATGTCGTTGGTCGAAGTGTCGCCGTCGACGCTGACCATGTTAAACGTGCTCTGGATATCGCTGGAGAGCGCTTTTTGCAGCATCGCGCTCGAAACCGCACAGTCGGTCGTGATAAAAACCAGCATCGTCGCCATGTCGGGATGAATCATGCCCGAACCCTTGGCGATACCGCCGATTTTGCATTCTTTCCCGCCGATTGTAAAGCTGACCGCAATCTGTTTTAATTTCGTATCGGTGGTCATAATGCCCTCTGCGGCCTGTTCGCTGTTGTTGCCGAGTGAATTCACCAGCGCCGGAATACCGTTTTGAATCGGCTCGATGGGCAGCGGCTGCCCGATCACGCCGGTCGAGGCGACGACCACGTCCGACGGATTTATTTTTAAAGCGTCTGCCAGCAGATCGCTCATCTTTTCGGCGATCTCGATACCGTCGGCGTTGCAGGTGTTGGCGTTTCCGCTGTTACAGAGTATCGCCTGCGCCATACCGTCCGAGAGATGCGCTTTGGTCACAACCAGTGGTGCACCTTTGACCAAATTGGTGGTATAAACCGAAGCCGCACTCGCCTTGACCTCGCTGAAAATCAGCGCCAAATCCCGCTTGCTCTTATTTTTCCGAATCCCGCAGTGGATGCCGCCGGCTAAAAAACCCTTTGCCGCACAGACCCCGCCGTCAATGATTTTAATTATATCTTGCTTCATTTCAGTTGCCTTCCTCTTGTAGAATTCGGGACGTTTTGACCGCTTTGGCGTAGCCAAATTTGCGTCTTTCTATTTGACGCAAAAGGTTAAAACTCCCCTTTGAAAAATGAAATTTTTCAAATTTCTAACCCTTCCGTTTCATCTTTTCCGAGTAAAATGTTCAAACATTGAATCGCCGCGCCCGATGCGCCTTTGCCGAGATTGTCATATCGCGCGGTCAAAATGATCTGCTCGCCGTTTCCGAACACCGAGACCTCCATACCGTCTTTCCCCGATAGCCCCGCCGCCGATAAAAACCCGTCTTCATTGTTTTCGGTGTATCCGACCACCGGCCCGGCGTATTTTTCGGAATAGAGATTTTTAATGGTCTCAATGCTTGCACCCTTTTGCAGATCGGAGACAAACAGCGGCACCGTGACCAGCATTCCGCTGTAAAAGTTTGATACAATCGGGCAGAACACCGGTGCGTTAGTTAATCCGGAAATGATCTTCATCTCGGGCAGGTGTTTATGACCCTGCGATAGCCCGTATTCGCGCGGTGCTTTTAAAAACGCGTTTTCTTCGGTCTCATATTGCGCGATCATCTTTTTACCGCCGCCGCTGTATCCGGTGACCGCGTGGCAGGAAAGATGCGCGTCTTTCGATAAAATTCCCACATCGATTAACGGCTTGACCAGTGCTAAAAACCCGCTGGGATAACAACCCGGAACTGCGATCCGCTTGGTCATTTTCAATTCGCTTCGCAGCTGATCCGACAATTCGGGGAATCCGTAAGTCCATCCGGCGGCGGTGCGGTGTGCGGTCGAAGTGTCGAGTACGACGGTATTCGGGTTTTCGATCATGCCGACCGCTTCAATCGCCGCGGCGTCGGGCAGGCACAAAAAAGCCGCATCGGCGCTGTTCAACGCCTTTTTCCGGCTCGCCGCGTCTTTTCTCTCGGCTTCCGACAGCAAAATCAGCTCGAGATCGGCTCTTTTGGAAAGCTGCTCGACGATCCGCAGTCCGGTCGTTCCGACGCTGCCGTCGATAAAAATTTTGGTCTTACCCTTCCCCATCATTGCGCCTCCGTGCATCGCTTCCGGATTCAAACCGGTTATAATGTATAATTATACATTTAAATGAATATTTGTCAACACTTTATGCAATATTTATTTTAATATTTGCATAATTTGATCTAATCATACAAAAACAGAGGCGGTATTGAATCCCGACCCTGTTTTTATAACGGTTATTCTGTTTTTGCTTCGGCGGGTTTTTCAGCCAGCCGCCCGTATAAATCGTTCCACTCGAAATATTTCGCAGGCGAAAGCTCCAAGACCTGATCGCGGGTGAAGCGGCAGAACCAGTTGTCTCCGCCTTCGACGCCCGGCACGTTGACGCGGGTATCGGCACCGTAATGCAGTAAATCCTGAATCGGGAAAATCACGACGCCGGCGCAGGATTGGCACATTTCGCGTAAAATCGTGTCGTAGTGGTTGTCCCAGTCGTCGCGCGGGATCTCGAAATAGTCCATGATATGATTTCGATTCTGCGGATCCTGTTCCCACATAAACCCGAGCAGCGTGTTGTTGTCGTGGGTACCGGTGTAAGCGATGCAGTTTTGAATATAGTTATGCGGCAGATGGGGCGATTTCTTATCGCCCAAAAAGGCGAACTGCAATACCCGCATACCCGGAAATCCCGACGCCGCAAGCAATTTTTCGACGTCTTCGCCCAAATCGCCCAAATCCTCGGCAATCAATCGGCATTCCCCGGCCGCCTGTTCCATTTTTTGAACGAATTCCAACCCCGGGCCTTTCATCCATTTGCCCTCACGGGCGGTCTCGGCGCCGGCGGGAATGCTCCAATACGACGCAAATCCCCGGAAATGATCGAACCGTAGTCCGTCGAACAAGTCCGCCGAGTGGGCGATGCGCTCCGACCACCAGGCGAAGCCGTCTTTTTTCATGCTGTCCCAGTCGTAGAGCGGGTTTTTCCACAGCTGCCCGTCTTTGGCGAAATAGTCCGGCGGAACCCCCGCAATACATTTCGGGTTGCCGTCGGATTTGAGCAGAAACTGTTTTTGGTTGGCCCAGACGTCGCAGCTGTCATGGTCGACGTAGATCGGCAGGTCGCCCAGAATTTTTACACCGCGCTTGTTGGCGTAGGCCTTCAGATCGGCCCACTGCATAAAAAATTCGCTCTGCACAAACCGCCAGAATTTCAAATCCTCTTTGCGCGGTTCGCTGACTTTCCACTTATTCCAAACCGGATAACTGCCGTCGGAAAGCTGATTCGCATCGCGCAGCGCCATGAACTCGGCGACTTTCGCCACCTGCGGATGTGCGGCTAAAAACGCATCCCGTGCTTTTTCGTCTTCTGTTTGCACGCGGGAAGCCGCTAGCCGCAGCAGCGCAAGGCGTTCTTTTCCGAGCCGCTCGTATTCGCAGCGCCACGGGCTGTTTTGCCGCGCATATTCGGCCTCCTCAACGCCCAGAAGCCCTTTTGCGCAAAGAATGTCCAAACTGATGAAATACGGATTTCCGCCAAACGCCGCCGGGGATTTATAAGGCGAATAGAATCGGTCGGTCATGCAAAACGGCAGCACCTGCCACCAGGAAAACCCGCCGGCTTCCAAAAAGTCCACGAATTCACGGGCCGACGGCCCGAAATCCCCGCAGCCGTATTCGCCCCACAGGGAAAACACGGGCATCAAAACGCCGCTGCTGCGTTCCAACATGACAAAACGCCTCCTTTATTTAATACAAATCAAGTTTGGGATGTTTGATCCGTCAATAAAGCGCGGATTTGATGATGCAGTTGAAAATAGGGTCAAACTCCTTAGCTTGAAAATTTTATTTTCAAGCTTTTTTACCCTTCTACAATCGCGATGCCCGCCGAAGCGCCGATCCGGTCGGCTCCGGCCTCGATCAGCGCCACAGCATCGACCTTGGTGCGAATGCCGCCGGACGCCTTAATTTTAACGTTTCCGGTGATGTTCGCTTTGATCAGTTTCACATCCTCAACCGTCGCCGCGCCCTGCGTCATTCCGGTGCAGGTTTTGACGAACGACGCGCCCGCCTCGCAGCAGAGCTTGGTGGCGCGCACTTTCTGTTCGTCGTCGAGCAGGCCTGTCTCGATGATGACTTTGACGACCCGACCGCCCGCGCAGCCGACGATGGCCTTGATCTCGCCGCGCACATAGTCGTTGTCGCCGTCAATCAGCGCCGCCGAGTTGATGACCATGTCAAGTTCATCCGCGCCGTCCGCGATGGCTTTTTTCGCTTCGGCGACTTTGATATCGGTGGTGTTGGCGCCCAGCGGGAATCCGATCACGGTACAAACCGCAACGCCGCTGCCGGTGAGCAGTTTTTTGCACAGCGGAACGTAGCAGGGATTGACGCAGACCGAAGCGAACTGATATTGTTTGGCCTCGGCGCAGAGTTTTTCAATCGCCGCATGTGTGGTGGTCGGTTTCAACGCGGTGTGGTCAATGTAAGTGTTTAACGGTCGCATAAAGCACCCCTTTATTTAAGTGTAGGGAACGGTCTTGACCGTTCCGCCGGAAGGATTTTTATATGAAGATTTCCGTCCTATAAAATCCGTGAATTTAATGATCTTTTCGTATGTGAAATACCCACCGGAACGGTCAAGACCGTTCCCTACAATAAAAAATTTACAGCTTTCCCTCGTGCCTTAAATAATTGAACGCGCCCATATTCTGCGTTAAATCATTATTCGAAAATCCCGTTTTCGGCGACTCGAACAGGGTCTTGCCTTTGTAATCAAACCGCGACAGCATCATCGCGCTGTATTCTTTGTCCGCAATTACCGTCAACAGTGCATCAGTCGTAAAATCACTGTAACTGATCTTTCCCGCTTCGAAACTGTAGGTCGGGCGGTGCTTGTAGTCGCCGTAGCCGTATTTCTCGTCCAGTTTCATGCCGATCGCATATTTTTTGCCGCCGACTGTAATCTTAAACTCGACCGCGTTGCCGTTCACCAGCTTGCAGGAGGCCGATTTGATGATCTTGTCGTTGCATTTTTCATCTTCAGCGCCGTCTTCAGGCAACAGCAGCGTGACAAAATGCACATATTCACCCTCCCCAAGATATTCGCTGAAATACTGTGTCAGCGCGTATTGATTGTCGTCGTAGTTACGACGCAGCTTCTCCAGAGAGACCTTTAGGTCGTCGCGCACAAATGCCAGCCGCAGTTTCAGATTCTCGGTGCCCTTCGGCCCCTCGGAACCCTTAAAGGTCTGCTCGATTGTCCAGTCGTTCTCGCCGCATTTTAAAATCTTGCCGCCGAACCACATCTGCCCGAGTGTGTATTCATAGACCTGCTTGGCTTTTATCGAGTCGATGACCGCGAATCCGCCGGTCGGGAAATGAATGACCGTGCGATCGTACACCGTGCGGTGATGCGGATCGTCCATGCGGGTGCGCCCGATCTCGAGGCCCAGCATCTCCTGATAGAAAACTTTCTCGGTCACGACTTTCAGATAAGCGCCCAGATCCTCTGCGTATTCCAAAAAGCCCTTTTCGCGGAACATGCGCCCGTTGCGCATAACCACTTTATTGTGATAAAAATCGGCCCGGAATGCGCCGTGGTCGACGATCGCATCGCGGTATCCGCCGTCGCACAGCAGCGGCTTGTCCCGATAAAAATAACTGGTAATCGTATTCTCATCGGCATGTCCGTGGTGGACTTTTTCGGCGGGTGCGGGAATCGTGCTGTACATATTCTGCCGCGCCAGAAGCGCATAATTACCCTCGTCGCGGTAGTTGAGCATCAGATATTCATTATTTTCATCCTGGCCGCGCCAGACCAGCTTTTTGCCCACGAGATCCTCGATGACTTCACCGGATAAATAGTCGGGCTTGACCGGCTTGATCTTGGTGTCTGCCATATCGGCCGCCAGTGCATACGAACGCGCAAGCCATCCGCCGACGACGCCCTTGCCGTAATATTTCTTACCCCAGTCGAGGAATTTCATCACCGCGTACTTCACGCAGCCGTCATTAAAACTTGCCGCAGCCCACTCCAAAAAGCCGATCGAGAGCGCCGGGCAGCCCCAGTCGCGCAGTTTTGCGTCACCGTAATCGGGAACACTGCCCTCCGGGGTTTGAATGTGCGTGAAATAGGTGGCGTAATAATGCATGATCGTGTCCGTGCGGAAGTTGCGGATGTTGTTTTCGTGCAGATATTCCGCGACGCAGATGTACCACACCCCGTTATAAAGTGTCGTGTCCTCCATGTTCCAGCGGCCGATGGAGTCCTCGGCGCAGAACCGCGCCAGATCGCCGGCTTCTTTGGCCAGATAACTGTTCGGATAAAGCCGCGCAAAACGCGAAAGCGTGATTACGCGCAGCACGCAGCGGTTGAACGGGCCCCATTCGGGCAGTTTCATCGCAAAGCGCGCGGTCGCTTCCCAGACCGGCTGCATTCTCTGATAAAGCTTGTCGCTCATCTGACCGGTCTCGCGCAATATCAAACAGCCCTTGGAAAACGGGCCGCCCGCAAACGCCGCTTCGATAAACTGAAGCCCGTCGATATCATCAACGGAAAGCTTGAATTTTTTATTGACATATTCGTAGATATCCGCAATCCGCCCGATCAATGCCAGGGCGATCTCGGCATATTCCGTTTTTTTCGTGTGTTTATAGACCTCGGCTGCCGATTGAATGGCATAGCCGTACTGCACTTTTCCGAAAACCTGTGTCAGCGTCGTTGTGGCGCTGTTGCCGGAAGAGTCGGTGTTGATGCCCTCGACGACCGACATATAGTCGAAGTCCTTCTGATCCGCCCAGAACTTGTCGGCGAATTTTTTCATCAAGTCGACATAGGTCTTGGCGGTAGTAATGTTCATTCCCTCGAATTTCATGGTTGTGACCTTCCTTCCTTACCGGGTCGGAAGCTTTGGGGTGCACAGTCCTGACTGCCCAAAAGCCCAAAACTCCCTATTTGAAAATTTTATTTTTCAAATTTCCTCCGCGGTTAATGGTGTTTTAGGCGTATTTCTTTGCGCCGCAGTCATTATACCACACCCCGCTGGAATGCACAATTAAAATTCACAGAACATTTTGTGTTTTTATATTTATTTTATAAGATTCTATTTATTTTCCCCGCGTTTTTTCGCAAGTCGAGGAAATTCTGCAAAATCACGGCGGCTGCGGCGGCGTCGATGGTCTGCCGGCGTTTTTGAGACCCGTGTTTTCCGGCTTCGTTGTAATAGACGTGCGCGGCAGCAGTCGTGTAACGCTCGTCATAAAGACGCACTTCGATATTGCACCGTTCACCGAGGGATTTGGCGAAATCCCGCGCCCAAGGGGCGAGTTCGCCATCGCCGCCGGTATCGCGCAAAGGCAGGCCGACCACGGCCAATCCCGCACCATATTTGGCAACACATTGTATAGCGGCTTCAAGCACGGCAGCGGCGTCGCTTTTGGCGATCACCTCCGCAGGGCTGGCCAAAATTTCGCCGGGATCGCTGACAGCGACGCCGGTACGGGCTTTTCCGAGATCGAACGCAATAATTTTCATTGTTGTCTTCCCAAACATAAAGTTTTCGTTGACCTTTTCAAAAGGTCACAGGATTCAAAGGGACAGCGTCCCTTTGCCGCGTTTCGCAGAACGCGGAATTCCTTTCTCCATGAAACCTGAGGGGGATTGTCAAGGGGGGCAGGAACGCACCCTTGACGGGGGTTCGGGGGACAGTGTCCCCCCGTCTTGAACCGTAAAATATCCCCCCAAAATATCCACCCCAACTATAACCCATCCCGCCCGTCCTGTCAACTTTATCATGCAAATCCGCCACGGCGCATATCCATTTTCGGGTGGTATGATGTCCGTATTGCAGTTTCTGTCGGAAAAAATCATATGGGGAATCGTACCGGTGTGTGCGTTGTTGGCCGTTGGATTGTGGCTATCGGTCAAGAACCGTTTTTATAACCTCACCGGTCTGATACATGTGCCGAAAATTCTGGCCCGCCAAAGCGGCAAAAAGCTCTCTCCGTTCGAGGTGTTCTCACTCACGACCGGCGGCAAACTCGGTGTCGGCAATATCGTCGGGGTCTCAGCGGCAATTGCGACGGGCGGACCCGGTGCGGTGTTTTGGATGGGTGCGTTTTCGATACTTGGGAGTGCCATCAGTTATGAGGAGTGCCGGTTGGGCGCAAAACTCGGAAGCCCGCCTGCTTATATGCGCAAGCTGGGCCGCCGGAAAACCGCTTATATTTTTACAGGACTGATGTTTTTAATGCAGGCCGTTTTAATGCCCGCCATTCAGGTCAATTCCGCCGCCGTATCTCTTCACGAAAATTTCATGGCCCCTCCCACGTATTTCGGCGCGGTGACGGGCGCGGCCTGCGCGGCACTGTTTTTGGCCTGTACACTGGGCGGCGAAAAACGACTGGCGCGCATCAGTGCAAGAATCCTGCCTCCGGCGGCAATCGCATTTATGTTTCTCTGCATTGCAATCATCGCAGTGAATTATCAAAACATCCCGCAGGTCTTCAACACGATTTTTAAAGGCGCACTCGGAATCGAGGCAGTCGCGGGAGGCGGATTAGGCGCAGCGGCATCGGTCGGTGTGCGTCGCGGTGCATTCAGCTGCGAAGCCGGGTGGGGCATCGCGCCCTATGCAGCGGCAAAAGCCGAAGGCACACCCGAAGAAATCGGGCTGTGCCAGTCGCTCTCGGTGCTGTTTGACACGCTTTTTATGTGCACGCTGACCGGGCTTGCGCTGTTGTGTTCGGGGTGCACCACCGCCGTCGGCGCGGCGGGGACGCTGCTCGGTAAAGGCGGGGGGCTGACGGTATCTCTTCTTGTGGCAGTATTTGCCTTTACAACGATTTTAACCTGTGGTTTCACTGCCGCAGCAAACGTCTCCGGTATAAAACGAGCCATCATTTTTGTCTTCATGGCAGGCGTGATGATCTGTGCGGGAGCCGCCGCCCCCGAAGTCGTCTGGACGTTGTGCGACCTGGCCGGGGGAATCCTTTGCATCATCAATATGTCGGCAGTGGTAAAATTAAAAAGGTTGGGCTCTAAACCACGGAATGCAGAATCGGATGCCCCTATCTGCTCCAACCGCAAATCTTGACTTTATGCATCATATTTTGTATAATAAGCCAAAATAAACCACGTGATATCCATGAGGTGCAAAAAATCGGATGAAGAAGTTTTTCAAAATACCCGGGCTCGTTGTCTGCGATCTGTTTCTGTGCGCTTTTACTACACTGTTTTCGGCAGTTTTAATATTTGAATTCAACTTTAAAGCGGCATTCACCTACCTCACATTGAATACCGCTTATCTTTTCATCTGGCCGACCGTAATCATCTTCAATTTAATCTTCGATTGCTACAGCAATTTGTGGCGGCGATCGGGACTGCTTGACCTGCTCCGGCTGGTTGGATCAAACGCCTGTGCGGCCACGATCTGGGGCATATTAAAGCTGTTTGACGTGGTCAATTTCTCCGGCAGTATTATTGTACTATTCTTCATCCTGAACTTTATGTTTTCGGCTGCTGCGCGTCTGTTGCCGCGCTTTTTGCAGATTATCTCCAGCCGCAGTGTAACCAGAGCAGCCGCCAACCGTACGGTGATTGTCGGAAGCGGCGAGACCGGAACCTATCTGGCGCAGTATTTCATCACCAATCCCGAAAAGGGTTATCTGCCGGTGGCATTCATCGACAATGACCCACAGCTCAAAGACGCATTGATCTGCGGTGTCAAAGTCGCGGGCGGCGATAATCAGCTTCCGGCCATCATTGAGAAATTCGACGTACACACCGTAATGGTTGCCCTTCCGTCCGCGAGCCGCGAAGACCTGCGCCGCATTTACGGATTGGTGCGCAATACCGACGCCGCTTTAAAAATTTACAGCGGCGTACAGGATTATACCGATAAGCTCAATGCAAACCTGCGCAATATCCGCATCGAAGACCTTCTCGGGCGCGACCCGGTCAAAATGAAAAACGGTGAGGCAAAAGCCATGCTTTCGGACGCAACGGTGCTCGTTACAGGCGGCGCAGGCAGCATCGGCAGCGAGCTTTGCCGTCAGATTCTGGCGGCGGGTGCAAGACGCCTGATTGTTTACGATTTCAGCGAGAACGGATTATTTTATATCGGCAACGAGCTGTCCGAGCGGTTCGGGAACAGCCGCTTTATCACAATTCTCGGTTCGATCCGCGATAAAAGCCGTCTCAAAGCCGTGTTTGACGAATACAAGCCGCAGCTGGTCTTTCATGCGGCCGCCCATAAACATGTCCCGATGATGGAGATCAACCCGCTCGAGGCCGTGAAAAACAACATCTTCGGCACACGCAACGTGCTGGCGCAGTGTATTGACTCCGGCGTGAAAAAGTGTGTTTTGATTTCCTCCGATAAAGCCGTCAACCCATCCAACGTCATGGGTGCGACCAAACGCATCTCGGAGCTGCAGTTCATGGATTTTAACCGGCAGAACAAGACCGAATTCTGCGCGGTACGCTTCGGCAACGTCCTCGGTTCCGAAGGCAGTGTCGTTCCGTTTTTCGCCAAGCAAATTGAAAGCGGCGGTCCGGTCACAGTCACCGACCCCGAGATTCGCCGCTATTTTATGACGATCCCCGAAGCCGTTTCGTTGGTGCTACAGGCAGGCGCATTGGCAAAAGGCGGCGAGATTTTTGTGTTGGATATGGGCGAACCCGTAAAAATCAAAGATTTAGCGGAAGACATGATCCGGCTGGCGGGATTGGTGCCGGGACGCGACATCAAGCTCAAATACATCGGTCTGCGCCCGGGTGAAAAGATGTTTGAGGAACTCTCGATGTCTGCCGAAACCGTAGACAAAACCACCCGCGAAAAGATTTTCGTACTGCGCGACAACGAACTCAATCCCGAAGAATTAAAACAATTATTGAAAAAATTAAACGACGCAATTCAAAGCGAAGACCCCGACGCCGCCGAGCGCGAGATCTTCAATTTTCTTCCCACAAATTATCGGAACTAAAAATAATAAAATGTAGGGGCGAACTTTGTTCGCCCGCCGGGTGATTCCGCTCTTACAAAGGACTGTCTACTCACGCTATTATAAATTAAATTCACGGGCGAACGCAGTTCGCCCCTACATATAACAACGATTACATCTCCTTAAAATCCGGAATAAATTCCTCGCCCGAGCAATCCTGCTCCTGAATAAAACCGTCCTCGATCCCGCTTTGAAATAAATATTCCTGCGCCGCTTCGTATTCCGAGGCGGTTAATTTTCTGTCCGGACCGCCGTTCGGCATCGGCGTATACTGCGCCATCAGCGAAAATAATACCTGCCCCGGTTTAAAATGTTCGGCGATAAAATCAATCGCCCGATAGGTGTTCTCCAAATGTCCCGGTAAAATCAAATGCCGGAGGATCACGCCTTTTTGAATCATCCCGTCTTCGCCGAATTTGTAATCCCCGACGAGTTCGTGCATCCTTAAAATCGCCGCTTTTGCGATTTCGGGATAATCCGGCGCATGCGAATACTGCGCCGCGAGTGCCGCATCGGTGTACTTCAAATCGGGCATCCATACGTTTATATACGGCGCAAGTCGCTCCAGCGTCTCGATTTTCTCATACCCGCCGCAGTTATAAACCACCGGCACCGGTAATCCGCCTTTGAGCGATTCGATCACCGCACCGGTAAAATGGGTCGCGGTCACTAAATTGATGTTGTGCACGCCCTGCGCGATCAGGTCCAAATAAACCTGCCGCAGCTGTTCGTTCGTCACCGCTTTTCCCCGATTTGCGCCCCGGCTGATCTCGGCGTTCTGGCAAAAAATACAGCCCAGATTGCAGCCGCAGAAAAAGACCGTGCCGCTGCCTTTTTCGCCGCTGACGCACGGTTCTTCCCAAAAATGTGGTGCCGCCCGAGCGATATGCGCCGTCGTGCCGTACCCGCAGACGCCGTTTCCGGCCTCGGCGGTGCGGACAGCGCCGCAGTTTCGCGGACATTCGCTGCAAATCATGCGATTTCCATTCCCCCGAGCGCCAGCAGGCATTCCTCGGTCGGCGCGTAGCCGTCGGCGGAAAATGCCGAGCCGCCCGGGGTCTTCAGGGTCTGTTCGTCGAGTTCTTTTTTATGGCGGTAATGTGTCTCCAGCACCGCCCAGCCGTCATAACCGGTGTTGTTTAAATACTTCAGTTGGTCTCTGACTCTTGCAATGCCGTCGCCGACGCGCACCGCCTCAATGGCGTTTTCTTTCTTCCGACCGTCCTTGATATGGACGTGCGCGATATACGGCCTGACCGCCAGCATGCCCTCATACGGAATCTCTCCTTCGGGATCCCATACCGAGTTGCCGATGTCCCACAGCGCCCTGAGGTCGGGCGAGTTGACGGCTTTGATAAATTTCGCCACCTTTGCACCGTTGGAACCCCAGACCGACGGGTCCTGCTCGACTACGGCAGTCACGCCGAGGGTCTTTGCCAGTTCCGCAAGCATCGCCAGTTTTTCGGCGACCTTGTCGAAATTCTCCTCAAACGTGCCGTTTTTGGCCCAAAAAGTGAAGGAGCGGATATTTTTCACGCCGAATTCCGCAGCAGCAGCAGCGGACTTTTTAAAAATTTCAATATGTTCTTCGATCTGTACGGGGTTCTCCAAATCGCATTTAAAACAAGGGGAACCCAGTCCGCAGACCACGGTGCCGTACTGCTTGCAGATCTCCTTGATGTTTTTAATGTCGCGGTCGGTCAGTTTGTGCGGCGCGCGTTCCCAGACGGTGCGCAGTTCCAGCCCCTTGACGCCGTATTTCGCCGCCAACTGCGCGGCGACCTCCAAATCCTGCGAAACCTCGTCGGTGATCAGTCCGAATTTCAGCATGTTCTATCCTCCCGTATTATAAATCGATCCGTTTTCCGGTTTTGGACGACTCATAGATCGCGCAGATAATCTCGACCGGCTTTTTGCCTTCGCGTCCGTCGACCGCAGGATTCCGGCCGGTGCGCAGCGCTTCAACCATATCTGAAATTTGGCTGATGTGCCCGCCGATATCGATATTGGTCGGGTCGCTGTAACCGCTCTTCACCGAAGACGAAATCAGAATATCGGCGGGAATCGCTGTACCGTCAACCGACCATTCGACCACCGCATTTTCAAGCAGCACGATGGTACCTTTTGAACCGTTGAGTTCAATACGCCTGCCCGAACCGGGCGTCACCGAAGTGGTGGCTTGAATCATGCCCAAAGCTCCGTTCTTAAATTCAAGCACCGCCGAACAGGTGTCCTCGGTCTCAATGTCGTGCAAAAGGGTGCGGCAGTTGGCGTAGACCGACTTGACCGGCCCCATCAGATATTGAATCGTATCGACGCCGTGCACACCCTGATTCATCAGCGCGCCCCCGCCGTCCATCGCCCAAGTGCCGCGCCACGGGGACTTGAGATAATATTCGCGGTCGCGGTGGTATTTCATATAGATGTCGCCGCAGAGCATTTGGCCCAGCTGCCCGTCGTTGATGGCGGCTTTGACCGAACGCACCGTATGAGAAAACCGCAGCTGTGAAATCACGCAGATTTTGACGTGATTGCGGTCGGCGGCCTCGATGATTTTATCGCAGTCGGCGACGGTGAGCGCCATCGGTTTTTCGGTGATAACGTGTTTACCGGCGTCTGCGGCCTGAATGCAGAATTGCGCATGCAGCCCGCTGGGCGTGCAGATGCTGACCACATCGATATCGGGGCATGCCAATAAATCCTCGACGGTATCGAAGGCCTTGCAGTTGTATTTCACGGCGAATGCCTCGGCGCTCTCCTTGGCGCGGTCGGTCGCGCCGATCAATTTGCAGCCCTTAATCGCGGCGACGGCTTCCGCGTGCCATTTAGAAATCACGCCGCAGCCGATAATGCCAAATCCGATTTCTCTCACCAAATCACCTCTGAATTTAATTTCACTAACTTAAAATTTTCGTCCACCTTTTTAAAAGGTGGCAGGGTTCAAAGGGATGGAATCCCTTTGCCGTGTTCCGCAGAACGCGGAATCCTTTCCCTTAAAACAACGGGGGGATTATTAAGGGGGCCGTAACCGCCCCCTTAATGGGGGATCGGGGGTCGGTGACCCCCGCCTTGAACCGTTAACTCTTTTATTTATAATTTATGCAGAGATTCGAAACCCAAACGGAATCCCCCCTGCGCGTCGAAACGACGCGCAGTCCCCCTTTTCACAAGGGGTTAATTATCTACTATGCTTCTTATACACCGCCGAAGCCGTCAAAAACCCGATAGCAATTGAGAGCAGCGTGATACCGCCGAATGCCGGCCAGACGATGTTCCACAGCGTGTTTTCGGTCATCGCGGCAGCCGCCACGAATCCCACGCCCAGCGATAAAATTAGGCACAACGAATACAGCAGCCCGTAAATCCATATAAATCTTTTTTTACTCGGTTTCTCGCGCATATTCCCTGCCCTTTCCGAATTCTCGTCAACCGGCAACCTTTTCGCCGCCGATCACGGTAATTTGAACTTCGATTTCGGGGTCGAAACTCACCAAGTCGGCGCGCTTTCCGATCGCCAACGACCCGCATTCATGGTCAATGCCCATGACCTTTGCCGGATTCAGCGTCATCATCTTCACACCATCGGTCAGTTCGATTCCCGCAAAAGCCGTCACCGTCTTTAAAAGCCGCGGCTGCGTCGCAACACTGCCCGCAAATGCCGTGCGGTCCATCAGCTTGGCTACGCCGTCTTCGATGATGACCTCCATGCCGTCTTTGAACGAGCCGAGCATGGTCGTCGTACCCTCGGGCAGTCCCGCACCGCGCATCGCATCGGTAATCAGCGAGATTTTGTCATGGCTCTTGAATTTGAAAATCTGCCGCAGCAGTTCGGGCGGCAGATGAATGCCGTCGCCGATGATTTCGATTGTCACATCGTCGAGCATATAGCCGATCTCGACCGCGCCGCTGTGCCGGAAGGCGTTGATGCGCCGCACCGTTGACATCGCGGAATAAAAATGCGTCATATGGGTGTAGCCGTTTTCGTAGGCCTCCATCAGCTGTTCAAACAATCCGTCGGTGTGACCCATCGCGGCCACAATACCGCGTTTGCGCAGTTCGCGCCCGAATTGCATACCGCCCGGCAGTTCCGGCGCGGCGCTCCAGCGCTTGATGTCGGGGCAGGAATCGAGAATCTGCAAATACTCGGTCGGGTCGGGATCGCGCAGAAACCGGGGATCCTGCGCACCTTTCATCGCATAGGCAAAATACGGCCCTTCGAGGTGCAAACCGGGCATTCGCGAGCCGTTTTTATTGGCTTTTTTGGCTTTGTGAAAAGACGAGAGCGCCTCGGCGGAAGATTCCGGAGAGATGGTGGTCAGCGTCGGATAGAGCGTCGTCACACCGTTTTTGGCATAGTGTTTCGCACAGGCCGAAAAGGCCTCCTCGGTGCCGTCGGCGAAGTCAAATCCGGCCCCGCCATGGGTGTGCATCTCGATAAAACCGGGCGCGAGATAATTGCCCTTCAAATCGATTTCCGCATCGCCCTTTTCGGTCGGAGCGCCCGCGCCGAGTGCGGTAATGACACCGTTCTCGGTTGCAAGCCAGCCGTCGATAATGCGGTACGGCATCACCAGTTTTGCGTTTTTGTAAATGGTTTTCACGTTTTGCATCTCCTATTCGGAATATTCGTCAATGCGCTTGCGGAAGTGCACATAGTTTTCGAAACTGACCTCTTCGGGCACGCCGTGGTCGCAGGTCGGGAAAAATCCCCCGCGTCTGCGCAACGGCGGCAGCAGTTTTTCAAGATACCGGTCGATCCCGTCGGGTGTGGTCGCCAGCACCCGCTTGTCGATCGCGCCGTGCATTTTCATATCGGGATAACGTTCCGAAACGGCGATGGGGTCGTTGAAAGACGCGATTTCGAACGGGCTGAAATAGTTGACGCCGATGCTGCGGTATAGGTCGATGACCGGTTCGCAGAAGCCGTCGGTGTCCACCTGAAAATGCGTCGTATATCCAGGCGGATTGCGTTTTTTCACGTTTTGGTACAACTGTGTGTAATAGGGGAATAAAAATTCTTTGATCATGTCCGGCGAGATCAGCGGGCCGCGGTTGTAGCAGATGTCCTCCGACAAAAAGAAATCGTCGATGGCCACTTTTTCCTGGTGGCGGGCGGTGACGGCGTCAGCCAGTTCAAACCATTGTTTCATGCAGGCATGGATCAGTTCCGGCTCGTCGTAAAACTTATACAGCAGTTCCTCCGGACCCATCAGCGAACGCAGATACATATAACCGCCGACCAGTAGCTGTTCCACGATCATGCCCTTTTTTTGACCCTCGGCAGCCGCTGTGAGCTGATCGCTTGAAAGGGTCTCGCGCCCCGGTGTGTCGGGATTCATGCGCCACTTGATTTCGCGCTCCCAGGTATTCATATCCTTGACGGGATGATCAACATATTCGGGCATAAATCCGCTGCGGCGGCCTTTGAAGCACAGCACATGCCGCCCGGCGAAATCCTGCACCAGCTCGTAATCGCCCCGGTCTTGGAGCACTTTTTCATCGAATTTCGGGTAAAGAGCCGCTTCGCAGCCGCCCAATCCGTATAGCGTACAGACCGCAGGTTCGTCAAAATTGAATGTTTGACGCAAATATGCCGAATAATCCGACACTTCGTCGCGCGGCTTTAAATAACCCTGCTCAATCCATTTGTCAAGCACATAATAACCGAATTCCCGCTTGTACAGCGGTACGCCCGGTTTGACCGCGAGAAAATCGCGGTATTTTTGAATGGATTTTTCAAGCGAAGACGATTGATTCAATCGAATGTTCCCCCTTTGAAAGCACCGTTTGAACCTTGCGATAAAAATTATAACATACGAATCCGAGAGGCGCAATGCGAAATCGAAATAATCCACCAATCCGCTATAAATGTACAAACACCCGCAGGCGAACCCACGGGTGTTTTTAGAAAATTTGTTAAGAAAACCTACAAACCTCTTATAAACTTGACCGCATCCTCGGCTTCGGCGAGAGTTTTGGCATAGTACCAAATCAGGCATTTGTTGCGCTTAATGATGTCGGCGTTTGCGCGCAGTTCCTCGGCGGTCGGTGTCATAATGACAACTTTATCCGCGAGGGTTTTTTCGTATTGCCGCCAGACGTCGAAGCAACGGTCGGCGTTGGGGTCGTTGGAGATTTCAATCACCTTAATCTGCGGCACGGTGACAAACAGCGGCAGCATGACCTTGCCCAGCGAATGGACGTGAATCATAACGGCGTCAAAGCCTGCGCAGGTCTTTTTCAACCCGTCGAGGAACAACTCCTCGAAAATATCCGGCGACATCATGCAGGAGGCGTCCTCGGAGACCTGACCGATGCTGTCGCCGTCGAGCCAGATATCGAAACCGGTCACATAACCACCGGCTACTTTACCCGCAGCGGCCTTTTGCGCTTCCAAATAGAAACGCGCGGCATCGGCGCTGAAATCGACAAGCGCTTTGATCTTTTCGGGTTCGTCGTAGACGTCGTAGAACATCTCGTTGCCGCGCACGATATTGATAATATCCGACGGACCGTCAGCGCCGCGCAGTTTGGGCACAAACTTATCGCCCCAATTTTCGCGATAATATTTAATACCGTCGGTGACCATCTTCAGGCGCGGATTTTCGGGATCGAGTTTCAACTTAGCCACGTCGTCCCATTCCGGGCAGATGGTGTGGTTGTAGCTGGTGTCGGGGGTATAGTCGACTTCGCCGCCCAAAAAGGAGGTATGTTCGGCAATGCCGTACCACGGCCCGATTGATGGAAAAATGTCATCATCCAATTTTGCACGGCGTTCCCAATACTTCTCGAGGTTCTTGGCGCGCAGTTCGAGATATTTCTCCATATCCGCCGGGAACGAGAAGGAATTGAGCGGCGGCATGGTTTCGGGGGACAATTCGGAGATGCCGCGAATTTGGATGGATGCGGCGGGATTGGGGTCTGCATAGAATTTTCTGGCGCGGTCGGCCAGCATGTCGATGTCACGGAACATGTCGGACTCCTTTCGGCACTGGAAGGTGGCGTGTTTTTTAAAAGTTTTCGCCGGCCTTTTTCAAAAGGCCGCAAGGTTCAAAGGGGCGGCGCCCCTTTGCCGCGTTCCGCAGAACGCGGAATTCTTTCCGCTTAAAATAACGGGAGGATTAGTAAGGGGGCCGTAACCGCCCCCTTACTGGGGGTTCGGGGGCCGGTGGCCCCCGCCTTGGATTTAATCATTAGAAGATTTCAATTCCGCGGAGGTATAAACAGAAAGTTTTACATTTCACGAGTTATAAAACAACAGTTTTTACGACTCAAGGCGGGGAACACTGTTCCCCGCACCCCTGTCAAGGGGGTTAGCAACAGACTGAAAATCGGTATCATCGCCCTCTTGCAACATGGTCGCATCCCTCGCTATTCGCACCGTGCTGCTCCCTGTTGCAGCGCCATAAAATCTTCACTGTCGTTAAAAGTCTAAAGATTTCGCGCTTTGCGAAGCGCGACAAGGGCTCCGCCCTATGATCCCGCGGCCTTTGCAAAGGCCGGCGAAACTCTTGTGATTACTTCTTATCCTTTAACAGATACTTGTCGACTTTTTTGACCATCTCGTCGGGCATTACGCGGGCGATCGGGAACATCGCGGCGTTGGCGACCCGCTCCGAGAATAACGCCGCAAATTCTGCCGTGCCGCGCAGTGAGTCGGCGGAAAGCGGCTTCAACGTATCATGATGGTTGTGGCAGTCCGCCGCGCCCGGTGCGCCAAAGCGGATAAAGTTGATGGCGGGAATGCCTTTGTCAGCAAACGGGATGCAGTCACTGGAATAGGTGTCCCAGCGCACGCTCATCGGACGTCCCATCTCTTTATACATGAACTCGATTGCATGGCAGACCTTCTCCTCTGCAAGAACGGTGACCGTGTCGCGCCCGATGACCGGGCCGGCCAGATCGACGTTGATCGACAGACGGATTTTTTCGAGTTCGCTCTCGTGGGTCTTGATGTAGTCCTTGCTGCCCAACAGACCGCGCTCCTCGGAACCACACCAGATAAAGCGCAGTGTGCGCAGCGGCGGATTCTTGATAAAATGCGCCGCCAGTTCGAGCAGAATCACACTGCCCGCGGCGTTGTCGTACATACCGTGGCTGAAAACAACCGAGTCATAATGTGCGGTATAGGTAATCACTTCGTCCGGGTATTTGGTACCTTTGATCTCGGCGATCACGTTGCCGCTGTCACCCTCGCCCTCGTCCTGTTCGAGCGTGATCTTGACCTTTTCGGGCTTGGAGCTAACCAGTTTGACCGCATCTTCCATACGGATGCAAACGCCGGGAATCTGGCCGTGCTTAATGTGATTTTCACGCAGCATGCGCAAGTCGTGATCGGTCTCGGAACGGCGGTCACGATAGGTACCAGACGTGCCGATAAAGCCGACGACACCGGCCTTGACCAACCGCTCATAGGTCTCGTAGCCCGCGCCGTTGGAAAGCAGCACGATCTTGCCCTTGGCGTCAAAGAGGTCAATATCCTCACCGAGTTCGGCATACTTGAATTCGGCTTCAAGCCCGTCTTTAGCCGCGTTGCCCGAGAATCCGTAACCGGTCGCCTCATATTCGGCGTATTTGGGTGCGGTAACTTCAAACTTGCATTTTTTAATCTCGTACTTCGGGGCTTTGAAAAGCTCGATTTTAGGTTCTAGGCCGAGTTCGCGCACTTTGGCGGCGATAATCTCGCGTCCGCGCTTCTCGCCCTCGGTGGTAGAAAGACGCTCGAAGTCGAGTTCTTTCAAGTTTTTGTACATGCGGTTTCCGTTGATGGTCATAATGATTTTACCTCCGATAATATGATGTAGTCCTAATATATAAAGTTTTCGTCCACCTTTTGAAAAAGGTGGTGGGGCTGGGGCAACGCCCCAGTCGTGCTCTGCAGAGCACGAAATACTTATGTTTATAGCAACGAGGGGATTATTAAGGGGGTCGTTCTAACCCCCCTTAATGGGGGTTCGGGGGACAGTGTCCCCCGTCTTGAACTTTACCCACAAGGCTTTCGCGCTTTGCGAAGCGCGACAAGGGCTCTGCCCTTTGAACCTGCCACCTTTAAAAAGGTGGACGAAACTTTTAAAAGTCCTCGTTTTTAGTTTCCGTCGCTGTCATTCCTCCGAATCTGCGCCCGCTTGATCTTCCCGCCCAGCGTCTTCGGCAGTTCGGCGACGAATTCTACCACACGCGGATATTTATACGGCGCAGTGACCTTTTTTACATGATTCTGCAGCTCCTTAATCAGTTCCGGACTGCCCGTAAATCCCGCTTTCAATACGATTGTCGCTTTGACCACCTGACCACGAATGGGGTCGGGGGCTGCCGTCACGGCACATTCGAGCACCGCTTTATGTTCGAGCAGCGCACTCTCGACCTCAAACGGCCCGATGCGGTATCCAGAACATTTGATCACGTCGTCATGCCGCCCGACGAACCAGTAATAGCCCTCGCTGTCCCGCCATGCCACATCCTTCAGGTTGTAAACGCCCTCCTGAAAGGACTTATTCGTATTTTCCTCATCGTGAAAATATCCGGTAAACAAGCCCGCCGGCGGTGCGGAACGCGCATTCATCACGGCAATTTCGCCCTCGTCGCCGTCCTCGCAGGGATTACCGTCGGCATCAAGCAAGGCGATATCATAAAGGGGAGACGGCTTTCCCATAGAACCCGGAATCGGGTCAAACCAAGGGAAGTTGGCCAGCATCACACTGCTCTCACTCTGTCCGAAGCCCTCGGCCATCTTCTTGCCAGTCAGCTGTTCCCACTTGCGGAAAATCTCGGGATTGAGCGGCTCTCCGGCCAGACACCACCGCTCAACGCTAGATAAATCATAAACCGAAACGTCCTCGGTCAGCATAAAACGGTACATGGTCGGCGGCGCGCAGAAGGTTGTCAGTTTATAATCCTGTATCTTTTGTAAAAGGTTCTTCGGCACAAACTTGTCCATATCATAGGCAAAAATCACCGCACCGCAAATCCATTGACCGTAAATCTTGCCCCAACCGAACTTTGCCCAACCGCTGTCCGAGACGCTCATATGCAGCTTGTCTTCCTGAACACACTGCCAGTATTTTGCCGTGACGATATGCCCGAGCGGATAGGAAAAATCATGCCGCACCATCTTAGGCATGCCGGTCGTACCGGAGGTAAAATAGATCAAAAACGTGTCTTTGACGTCGTTTTGCACGCGCTCGATCTGATCGGGAAATTCATCGATTTTTTCGAAACTCTCCCAGCCGTCTTTTTTCTGACCGACTAAAATTTTCACGGCCAGCGACGGGGCCTTGGGCTGCGCCAGTTCGACCTGCTCGACGACGAACGGGTCATCGACGGCGATAATGGCCTTGATTCCAGCGGCGTTGGCACGGTAAGCGATGTCTTTTTGGGTCAGTTGCAGCGAGCCGGGAATCAGCACCGCGCCGAGTTTATGGACGGCGTTGGCGGCGACCCAGTATTCCCAGCGGCGTCGCAGAATCAGCAATACCACATCGCCTTTACCGATGCCGAGAGAGCGCAGGTAGTTGGCGGTCCTTGCGGAAAGAGCGGCGATATCGGAAAAGGTAAAAGAACGCTTGCCGCCGTGATCGTCGCACCAGACCAACGCGGTCTTAGCGGGCTGTTCTTTTGCCCAGCCGTCGACGATATCGTAAGCGAAGTTAAAATCCGCCGGAATATTCACTTGATAATTGCGTTTAAAGTCCTCATAGGAGGAAAAGTCAACGCGCGGCAGAAATTTTTCGAGCATGCAAACCTCCGAAGTGTAAAACTAAAGTTTTCGCCGGCCTTTCTCAAAAGGCCGCGGGTTCAAAGGGCAGCGCCCCTCATCGTGCTCCGCAGAGCACGGAACTCTTATTGCTTAAAATAACGGGGGGATTATTAAGGGGGTCGTTCTAACCCCCTTAATGGGGGTTCGGGGGTCGGTGACCCCCGGCTTGAACTATAATTGTATAGGATTTATATCCGCATAGAGCCGGGACCGGGGGTTTCGCATATTCGCGAAATGATATAGGAGTTTTCACGATTCGAGACGGGGAACACTGTTCCCCGAACCCCTGCTAAGGGGGTTAGAAACAGATCCCCTTAGCAATCCCCCCTGTTTTATAAATGAGAGATTTCGCGCTTGCGAGCGCGACAAAAGGCGCTGCCTCTCGACTCTGCCACCTTTTGCAAAAGGTGGACGAAAACTCTCTGTTGATTCGACGGAACTTTGTCAATTCGTAATCACGGTCAAAAACACCGCCTGTGTATCACCGCCGCAGCGCTGCCCGTGCGGATACGCCGGGTTGAAATAAATGCTGTCCCCTTCGGTGAGCGCAAATTCCTGCCCATCGAAAGAAACAACGACCGTACCGCTGACAATATAATTGAATTCCTGCCCGCTGTGGCTCACCAATTCAGCGGGTTCGTTCGTCGGATCGAGCGTGACCAAAAGCGGCTGCATCACCTTATGAGAATAGCGGAATGCCAAATCCTCATAACTGTATCCGGTGAATCGGTCGACCGGCTTGCCCTTGCCCTTTTTGACAATGTGGTAAGTGGTCAGCTTGGCAGCCGTACCCGTCAGAATCTCGGTGAAATCGACGCCGCAGAGTCCCGCAATTTTATACAGCACGCTGATCGGGATGTCATCGCCGTTTTTCTCATATCCGGCATAAGTCTCCGAGTCAATGCCGATCATTTTTGCGAATTCTGCCTGTGTGTAGCCGCAGGCGTCGCGCAGTCCAGCAATGCGCTGGGCGATTTCGACTGTCTGTTCCACGTTCCTGACTCCTTTCCTGCGAAGCCGATAACTTACGCTTTCCCTATTTCAATCGCTTTGCGATTAAAATCAACCATCTCGGGTTTGCGCGCAGGCACGCACTTCACAAGGCCTTTGTCCAGTCCTTCGGCGCTCAGCACCTTGCATACCTGATTGAGCCGCCCGACCAACACCATGTTGCCGAGACCTTTTAAATCGTTTTGCTCGGCCAATTCGGTTGCGGGCAGTTTGCAGACGGTGATGTCGCTCCGATCGATTTTGACGTCTACAATCGAGCTGTCAATGATCACTGTGCCGCCGGGAACGACCGCATCGATGAATTTTTCGAGCGACGGGCGATTCATGGCGACGAGAATATCGGGGTTGGTTACGAGCGGCGAGCCGATTGGCTGATCGGAAACGCACACGCTGCAGTTGCAGGTGCCGCCGCGCATCTCCGGACCGTAGGACGGCAGCCAGGAAATTTCCTTTCCGTCGCAGAGACCGCCGTAAGCCAGCACTTTTCCGGCAAACAGCACGCCCTGTCCGCCGAATCCGGCGATTAAAATATTATGGGTCATTTTTATTTCTCCTCTCGAACTCGTATCACACGCAGTAAAAGGTTCAAGACGGGGGACACTGTCCCCCGAACCCCTGCTAAGGGGGTTAGCAACAGACCCCCTTAGCAATCCCCCCTGTTGTTTTACTGGAGAGATTTCGTGCTCTGCGGAGCACGACCGGGGCGCTGCCCCGAACCCTGCCACCTTTTAAAAAAGGTGGACGAAAACTTCTTGCTTATTCCTTTTTCGCTTTAACGTCCTTATAAACACCCAGCGGATAATACGGCAGCATGTTTTCGCGCAGCCACTCCAGCGACTTGATCGGCGAAAGCCCCCAGTTTGTCGGGCAGGTCGATACGACTTCCACAATCGTATATCCCAACCCCGCAACCTGGTACTCAAACGCCTTTTTGATCGCTTTTTTTGCCGCGATGATGTCTTTCGTGCTGTCCACGGCGACACGCTGTGCCAATGCCACACCGTCCAGCGTCGAGAGCATCTCACAGACCCGAATCGGGTTGCCTGCGGTCTTGACGTCGCGCCCGTAAGGCGTGGTCTGCGTGATCTGTCCTGGCAGTGAAGTCGGCGCCATCTGACCGCCGGTCATGCCGTAGATCGCGTTGTTGATAAAAATTACGGTGATATTCTCGCCGCGGGTCGCCGCATGCACGGTCTCCGCAGTGCCGATCGCAGCCAAATCGCCGTCGCCCTGATAGGTGAAAACGATCCCATCCGGCAAAGCGCGGCGTAATCCGGTTGCAACCGCCGGCGCACGTCCGTGTGCGGCCTCAACCATATCGCATTCAAAATAATTATAAGCAAATACCGAACAGCCGACCGGTGCCACGCCGACCGTGCGGCCCGTTACGCCCAATTCGTCGAGCGTCTCGGCCACCAGCCGGTGCACAATTCCGTGCGAACAGCCGGGGCAATAATGCAGCGGCACATCGCAAAGCGCTTTCGGTCTCTCAAAAACAATCATGTTATATCCTCCTTACAGCAGCTTCTCTGCGGCAACAGCAATTTCAGCGGGGGTGGGAATCACGCCGCCGGTTCTGCCGTAAAACTCGACCGGACGCTCGCCGTTGACCGCCAGCCGGACGTCGTCGACCATCTGACCCATGCTCATCTCGACCGTCAAAAACTTCTTCGCCGTCGGGATGCAGGCGCGGATCGCCGCTTTCGGGAACGGCCAGAGCGTGATCGGGCGCAGCAGCCCCACTTTCAGACCCTTTGCACGCAAAGCATTGACGGCACTGCGGCTGACACGCGAAGACGCGCCGTAGGCCACAATAACCAGATCGGCGTCTGCGGTCAGATAGCTCTCGGCCATGACTTCGGTCTTCTCAATCTCGGCATATTTTTGAAACCGCTCCCGCACCAGACGTTCGAGTTCATCCGGTTGAATATAGAGCGAATTGACGATATTATGCTTGCGCTTGCCCTGTGTGCCGCTGGTCGCCCACTCTTTCACGGGCGGCGTGATCTGCTTTTCGGGCAGAATCACCGGTTCCATCATCTGACCCAGCATCCCGTCGGACAGAATCATCGCGGGCATGCGGTATTTGTCGCCGAGTTCAAACGCCTTGGCGACGAGGTCAACCGACTCCTGCACCGTGGACGGCGCGAAAACGAGGATATGAAAATCGCCGTGACCCGTGGCGCGGGTCGCCTGCCAGTAATCCGACTGGGAGGGCTGAATGCCGCCCAAACCCGGACCTCCGCGCTGGACGTTGATGATCAGCGCAGGCAGATCGGCGCCCGCCAGATAAGAGATCCCCTCGCCTTTTAAGCTGATTCCGGGCGAAGATGACGAGGTCATGACACGCGCGCCGGCGGCAGAAGCGCCGTAAACCATATTGATCGCGGCGACTTCGCTCTCGGCCTGCAGATAAGTTCCGCCGACCTTGGGCATGCGCTTTGCCATATACGCGGCCACTTCGGTCTGCGGGGTGATGGGGTAACCGAAGAAATGACGGCAGCCGGCAGCAATTGCGGCCTCGGCCAACGCCTCGTTCCCCTTCATAAGCACTTTTTCAGACATGATGTTTCTCCTTATTTCTCTACAGTAATTGCGCAGTCGGGGCAGGTCATTGCGCAGAACGCACACCCGATGCACAGCGCCTGATCGCTGCAGTGCGCGGGGTGATAGCCCTTGGCGTTGAGTTTTTGCTGATCCAGCTTCATAATCCCTTTCGGGCAGGCCGCGATGCAGAGCTCACAGCCCTTGCAGCGGTCTTCATTGACGGTGACTTTTGCCATTTCCGATGTATCTCCTTTGCTATGTATATTCATATCATTCCCAGGGCTTTTTCACGTAAATCTTCACCGGGAACGGATTTTCGATATTTTTAGTCGAAACGCCCTCGGGAACCGCCGTAAACAACAGCGGCAGTCCGGCGATGCGGGCGATTTCACGGGCAAACGGCATGCTCTTTTGCACGGTTTCGGCGTCGGTCTGGTCGCATAAATGCGAATTGTTGACGATCGCCGTGGCTTTCAGCCGGCAGACGGCCTCGATTTCACGTAAAATCCCGACGGCCTCATCCGGTGTTCTGGTAAGGTTACGGTAATAATTGACGACGTAGTACATCTCATACCCGACACGGCTGATTTTCTCCGAAAACTGCCCGAGCGCATACGCGCCGGCATCGTCGCCGCCGACGTCAAAAATCGCTTTTTCATTGCCGTCCCAAACCGCGTTCAGCGCGGGTGAGATAAAGGGCTGGTCGACGTTGGAGCCGTCATAGGTCTGCGCGATCAGCCGCACGCCGCTCTGTTTCAGCAGTTCGCCGTGTCCGCTCGACCGGAAATAGGGATTGACGATATCGAGATCGGCCAGTACGCAGGGTGCGTTATAAAGCGCGAAGTTGAGCGAGAGGTTGGTCTTGCCCGCGCCGTAGTGGCCGATGACAATTAAAAGCCGTTTTTGCATCTTTTGTGTGAAAATAACCCCGCTCACCTCCCCGCCGAACTCTTTTTGCGGACAATAACAAATTATACACCCCAACTTGATTCAAGTCAACCGCGCGCAGACCCGTTTCGGCATTCCGAAACAAAATCATATTCTTCAAAAAATATTATAAAAACGCCCGGCCGAAAGGCAAAACGCCTTATGGCCGGACGCTTTTAAGAAAAGTGTTTATTCCACACTCGCCGTATCGAAAAACGCCAGATAAGCGTTTACTTGTTCCTTGGAATTACCGCTGAAAGTCATAAAAGTCGTCACACTTCCTGAGATTACTCGCAGACAATACGCCGCGTAATAATCATCCACACCCTCAAGCATATATCCGCGATAAAGATATAAATTCCCGCTAAGTTTTATTTCTACAATATCCTCGTAAATAACCTCACGTACTTCACCGTTATATTTTTGAGTCGTAAATTCAACACTCGTTAGATTCATATACTGCTGTACGGTATAATTTTTGCGCAAGTTTACATCATATTTAATGCTCATCTTTGAATTCTCATCGGTTATTCTGACATCATAATATCCGCTCTGACTTTTTACATCATCATAAAAGCTTTCGGGATATCCCTTCCATTCAATCAATTCCTCATCGGAATAAATATTATACCCATCGGGTACCGTCAGTTTTATTCCCGCCTCGGTGTTGGTATAAGTCCGCCCATCCCAAACGCCCCGCGCCGGAACTGTCTCTTTCTTGGCACAGCCCAAAACGCCGATCGCTAGTAACGTAAAAGCCAAAATGCCGCAAACAAACTTTTTCATCCCTTTTTCTCCTATTTATTTTTTGCCGATCATTTCGTTTAACTCACACTCGCTGTATCAAAAAAAGCCAAATAGGCATTTGCCTGTTCTTCATTCTTGCATGCGATATTAATATAAGTTAATACCCCTTCGGATGTAATTCGAATACAGCGACCTCGGTAAAAATCATCCGCACCTTCTAAAGTAAAACTGTAATAAGTATATCCCTGCCCGCAGAGAACCTTTTCAACCGTGTCTCCATATATAATATTCCAATCTGCACCATCATAATGCTGCGTTTTGCTTTGCGCTTTTAAAAGATTGATATACTGTTCAGCGGCCAAATTTTCGTCCATAATTTTATAATTGATGAACATCATCGAATGATCATCTGAAATCAAAATATCAGTATATTCCTCTTTGCTTTTTACATTATTAAAATAATCGTCGGCAAAATTGCCCCAAGCGATAATCTCTTCATCGGTGTCAATATGATACCCTTCGGGTACCGTCAGCCGAATACCCGCCTCGGTGTTGGTATAAGTATGTCCATCCCAAACGCCACGCGCCGGAACTGTCTCTTTCTTGGCACAGCCCAAAACGCCGATCGCCAGTAACGCAAAAGCCAAAATGCCGCAAACGAGTTTCTTCATGTCCCTGCCTCCTTAAAACTATGTATGTTGAATTCAAATAAAATCACTTACTTCACGCTTGCAGTATCGAAAAATGTCAGATAAGCGTTTACCCTTTCTTCGCTTTTGCCACGGATATCGATCAACACTGTCGCATTTGTCGAAGTGATCCGATAGCAGACTATTTGATAAAACTCTTCTATTCCCTCAAGCGTAAAGCTGCAACAGATGTATGTCTGACCGCAAAGTGTCAGTTCAAAATTTTCTCCGTATATTCTGTTGAGATCCGGACTTCCGTCGAGATAGTATGTATATTTTGTATTTCGGGCTTTATAAAATTCCAAGGTTTGCTCGGCGTCGATCTTTTTATCTTGACCGAGGTAATACTCAATATACATTCTTGAATAACTTCCCGAAGTTGTGTCTTGCACAAAAACATCCAAACAATTGTGTTTATTTTTCACATCTTCAAAGTAATCTTCGGAAAATCCGTATGTATCGATGATTTTTTCATCCGTTCCAATATCATATTCCTCCGGAACCGTCAGTTGAATGTTTGCTTCTTTATTCGTATATGTCCGTTCGGCCCAAACACCCCGCGCCGGAAGTTCAGTTCGATTAAGTCTGCTGTAAATCCAAAAACCACCGGCCAATAAAACGCAAATCAATAAAACACTGATGAGTTTTTTCATATTCTTTCCCTCCGTTAATTCCTTGTGGGAAATTATACCTCCGTTTTCTATCTTTGTCAATCCGCCCTGTAGCAGCACCGGGACAATCAAAAAACGGCTTTCCTTTCACAAGAGAAGCCGTCATTTATGATTTTATTGATGAACCACCCGCATTCTCCGGAGCGACAGGGGCGTCGCTCCCTACGAAACCGCACTTTTTATTCGACAGTCACTTTTCCCAGTTTTCCCGCTCCAGATGCCAGCGGGCTGTTGTACAGACGGTCAAAACGTACTTCATGCAGATAGATGGAATCCGGAGTTGTAATCGGCGTTCCGTTGACTTTTACATTGTGCAGCACCAACTCGCCAAGCGTACAGCGGACGTATGGGTCGAATACCTCATTACCGTTTTGAACGGAGGACTTCGGCCCGACCAGCAGCACCGCAGACGAGGGGTATTCGGGGTGAACCGTCAAATTGATGTTTTCCAACAAGATGCCGCCGATATCCGCGCCGATCTCGAAAAGGGCAATCCAGCCCGTCAGCGGATCGGAAGCCCTGTAATTCGGCAGTCCGTCAATAGGCGAATCCAGATCGGCGTCGATGTTCTCGAAATAAATATGATCTCCCGTGCCGATTCCGGTCAAAGACGGTTTCCCGTCCACCGGATACGAGCGTGTCTGCAAATACAGTTTGAAATTTTTAATTCCTCGGACATCCGAAAACAAGATGTTCTCGGTTGCGCAGTCGACGAAAGACCCGTCACCGTAATAATAAATACCGGGCAGAATCCGCAGCGCTTTATAATTACTGTCGCGGTATAAATCGAGATGTTCGCACAGTACATTTTTAATCGGCCCGAAGTTGATCGATGAGTTATCCCAGTCGAACGCGTTCAGCGCAACCAGATCGTCACCCACCTGCCCGCGAATGTTTCGGCAGACGACATTTTCGGAATTGCCGTTGATATGCAGCCCGTCCGCATAGCAGGACTCGAACGCGATATTTTCAAAAACAGCATCCTGAAGATTCCCCGCCTGCAATGCAAACCCCGCTGTATGCGAGAACGTGACATCTTTCAGCGTAAATCCACGGACGCCCGAAAACAAAAAGCAGGTGGAGACGCCGTATTTACTGTGTGCCTCGTCATATTTGCCCGTCGCTCCGCAGCCCCCGCGTTTGGTGCGGCATTCGACATAGGTGCCGCCCAAAAAAGAAATATCCTCATCTTCGGGCATTCCTTCGGGTGCCAATGCACCGTCGGTGACGTGTTCGTTGCGAAACATCAGTACGTCGGTTTCGGGCAGCAAACTGACAGTCGCCCCGTAAGCGACGATTTTCCGATGCGAGGGAATGGCGACCGACCTGTCAAGGTAATACGTCGTATCCGATGCCGGAATCACGACCGCCGCATGTTCTTCCAGCGCTTTTTCAAGCGCTTTTGTCCAACAAAGCCCCTGCAAAACCGCCGTCGTCAGCGTCTGATAATCGGTCACAAGACACGAATCTGTCAAAGATTCCGCCTCTTTGTTCCGCTTTTCTTCCATCGCCGAAAGCGACGCGCGTATTTCCCGTCTTTTGTCTGTCATAGAAATCTCCTGTCTGTTTTATATTCGATCTTTGTTATAATAGGTAATATTACACCTAAATACCATTTGACAATCAATAAAACAAAACGACCCCTTTAAAAAGGGGTCGTTTTTTATTACCGCAGAATAATGTCGTTTCTCGACGGGCCGTTGGAGATCATGCCGATGTGGATGCCGATATATTCCTCGGCGAACTCGATATATTTTTTGCAGGCTTCGGGCAGGTCACGGTAATTGCGAATACCCTTGATTTCACATTTCCAACCGGGCAGCGTCTCATAGACCGGTTTGGCATATTTGAGCTTGACGGTAGTCGGAAATTTATCGGTTACCTTACCGTCAATTTCATAGCCGACGCACACTTTTAATTCATCCAGATACCCCAGTACATCCAACACTGTAAAGGCGATTTTGGTTGCGCCTTGTAGCTTACAGCCGTATTTTGAAGCCACAAGGTCGAGCCAGCCAACCCGGCGGGGTCTGCCGGTGGTCGCGCCGTATTCCCCGGCGTCGCCGCCTCTGTGCCGCAGTTCCTCCGCCTCGTCGCCGAACAGCTCGCTGACGAACTCACCCGCACCGACCGCACTGGAATAGGCCTTGACGACCGCAACGATTTCTTGAATCTCATACGGCGGCACACCCGCACCGACCGTACCATATCCGGCAATTGTATTAGATGAGGTCACCATCGGATAGATGCCGAAATCGGGATCTTTGAGCGCGCCGAGCTGCCCCTCGAGCAGAATCGTCTTACCCGCAGCACGTGCGTCGCATAAAAATTCAAAGGTATCGGCGACATACGGACGCAGCATCTCGCGGTATTCGATCAGTTTTGCAAACATCACGTCGCCGTCGAGCGGCTCCTGTCCGTAAAGGCCGGTCAGAATGGCGTTTTTCTGTGCCAAAATCCCGTCGAGTTTTTCGCGCAGGGATTTCTCATCGTCGTAAAGTTCACTGATCTGAATGCCGATTTTGGCGTATTTATCGGAATAAAACGGCGCGATGCCGCTCTTGGTCGAGCCGAATTGTTTTCCGGCCAACCGGGCTTCTTCACACTCGTCAAACAGGATATGATAGGGCATCAGCACCTGCGTGCGGTCGGAGACCAGCAGCTTCGGCGCAGGCACATTGCGGCTTTTCAGCTCACCGAGTTCCTTGATCAGCTTTTCGGGATTCAACGCCACGCCGTTGCCGATGATATTGGTTATGTGGTCGTAAAATACGCCGGAAGGCAGCTGGTGCAGCGCAAACTTACCATAATTGTTGATGATGGTGTGACCGGCGTTGCTGCCGCCTTGAAAGCGGATGACAACGTCGGAATCGGCGGCCATCAAATCGGTGATTTTTCCCTTGCCCTCATCGCCCCAGCAGGAACCAACTATCGCTTTAATCATAATAATACCTTCCTAAAGTGTGATTTCGGCATCCGCAATACGAACGCTTTGATATTTCTCAAGCAGCGGCTTGATGACTTCATTCAAATATTCGGTCACCTGATGTGCGCTGCGTCCGGTGAATTTCTCGGGTTTACATAGTTTGATGAGTTCCTCTGCGGTCAGGCCGAATACGGGGTCGGCTGCGATGCGTTCCAATAGATCATTTTTCGCGCCCTCCTCCTTAACCGCTTTCGCGGCAGCCATCGAGTGGACGCGGATGCGCTCGTGCAGTTCCTGACGGTTTCCGCCGCGCTTGACGGCGTCCATCAAAATCGTCTCGGTCGCCATGAACGGCAGTTCGGCCTCGAGCCGCGCCGCGATAACCTTCGGATAGACCACCAGCCCGTCGGATACATTGCGCAGCAGTTCCAAAATCGCATCCGCCGCTAAAAAGCACTCAGAAATCGCAAGACGGCGATTAGCCGAGTCGTCAAGCGTGCGCTCAAACCACTGCGCCGAGGCGGTCAAAGCCGGATTCAAGGTGTTGACCTCGACAAACCGCGCCAGAGACGCCATGCGCTCGCTGCGCATCGGGTTGCGCTTATAGGCCATCGCCGACGAGCCGATCTGATTCTTTTCAAACGGCTCCTCGATCTCTTTTAAATGCTGTAACAGCCGGATGTCGTTGGAGAACTTCGCGGCAGTTTGAGCGATACCCGAAAGCACATTTAGCACGCGGCTGTCGGTTTTGCGCGAATAGGTCTGCCCCGACACCGGAACACTCTTTTCAAAGCCCAGTTTTTTGGCGATCATATCGTCGAGACGGCGGCATTTCGCATCGTCGCCCTCGAAAAGTTCCAAAAAGCTGGCCTGAGTGCCGGTCGTGCCCTTGACCCCGCGCGGATATAAAGTCAACAGCACAAATTCCAAATCGGTCAAGTCCATCACCAGTTCGTTCATCCATAACGTGGCGCGTTTCCCAACGGTGGTCGGCTGTGCGGGCTGGAAATGGGTGAATGCCAGTGTGGGCATCTCTTTATATTGTTCGGCAAATCCGGCTAAAATGCGAATCGCATCGACCAGTTTTGCACGCAGCAAAACCAACGCGTCGCGCATGATGATGATGTCGGTGTTGTCGCCGACATAACACGAGGTCGCGCCCAAATGGATAATCGGCGCGGCTTTGGGGCATTGCTTTCCGAAGGCCCACACATGCGCCATCACGTCGTGCCGGACCTCCTTTTCGCGGGCCTCGGCATCGGCGTAATTGACGTCTTTTTCATGGGCTTTCAATTCGTCGATCTGCTCTTTGGTAATCGGCAGGCCGAGTTCCGCTTCGGATTCCGCCAAGGCAATCCAAAGCGTGCGCCAAGTCGTAAATTTTTTCTCGGCGGAAAACAGATATTTCATTTCCCGCGAGGCATATCTGCCCTGCAGCGGAGATTCGTAAGATTGATACTCTTCCATGGTCGTCAATTCAGTCCAAGACGCTTCATCATCTCGGCATAGGCCTCTTCGACGCCGCCCATGTCGCGGCGGAAGCGGTCCTTATCGAGTTTTTCATGGGTTTTGATATCCCAGAAGCGGCAGGTGTCGGGCGAGATCTCATCGGCGAGAATAATTTCATCGCCATAGCGCCCGAATTCAAGTTTAAAGTCGATCAGTTCAACGCCGACCTCGGCAAAAAACGCCTTCAGCACGTCGTTGACCTTAAAAGCCATCTTGGTGATGGTGTCAATATCTTCTTTTGTTGCGAACCCGGCAGCCAGAACGTGATATTCGTTGACCATCGGGTCGCCGAGCGCGTCGTCTTTATAGGAAAATTCGAGCACCGGGCAGTTGAGTTCCATGCCCTCCTCGAGCCCGAGCCGTTTAGCCATACTCCCGGCGGCCTTGTTGCGGATGATGACCTCGAGCGGGACGATCTTGACTTTTTTCACAAGGGTTTCGCGGGGAGACAGCTGTTTGACGAAATGGGTGGGAATACCGTTTTTTTCGAGCAGTTGGAACAGATAATCGGACATCGTATTGTTGACGACGCCCTTGCCGACGATGGTGCCCTTTTTCTGACCGTTAAAAGCGGTCGCGTCGTCTTTATAATCGACGATGCACAGGTTCGGGTCGTCGGTGGCGAAGACCTTTTTGGCCTTACCCTCATAAATCTGCTGCAGTTTTTCCATACGCTTTTCCATCCTTTCGCATTTGTCAGGGTCGAAATAATCCTTTCCATCTGCCCCGGAAAACAAAATATGTGATAATTCGGGAAAAAATTCATTCCCTTTTTATCACATACCTCATTATAACAAACCACCGTCTTTTTTGCAACAACAATTTGCCGCTTTACGAATTTTTACGAATAAATATACACCGCATGATGCCGATCATGTTTTGTTCATCTTTTTTACTGCAGCAATCCGTTTATTCCGTCTCCTGCTCCGTCTCGGTCACAAATCCGCACCAGTTGTCGGCATATTGTAATAACAATGTCAGCGGCTTTTCGTGCTTTGCGACACTGCGGTTGTCCTCCACATACTGCCCGTCGTGATAGACGATGGCCTGCGTCTCCTCCTGAGTCAGCGGCAGATAGGGCAGCGCCAGCCAGATACTGCGTACCGGCACGCTTAAATAAGTCAGATCATTGTTGAACCGGTAGGGTACCGACGGGCCGTAGCCGTACCGTTTCTGTTTTTCGGTCGGTTCGTTTTCAAGATACTGCGGTTGGCCGGGGATACCGGCCTTGCCGAGGTCGTGCAGCAGCGCCACAATCACACAGCTCTCGTCCGAAAGCTCGGGTGCCAGCACGGCTTTAATTTTCAACAGGGTCTCGGCGACGTTGACGCTGTGCTCCAACAACCCGCAGTCCTTGCTCATATGAAACCGCATCGAGGCCGGTGCGGTCAAAAATGCCGTCTCCTGCTCGACGAATTCCATCAGCCGTTCAAACGCCTCTTTCCGCTCGGTGACCTTCTCTTTCAGCGCTTTATACCGCGCTGTCAGCGCATTGTATTCCATAACGTCTCCCTTTCATACACAAACAATCTATACTATTATTATATCGCTTTTTTCTGCCCTATACAAGCGCGAAAAGGCCGCCCGCTTCGGGCGGCCTTTAAATTCTTCAAATCTTCTCAATTTGCCGAAGCGGCGGCCAGTTTTTCGGCCTCTTCCTTTTCGAGCACCGTGTAGGCCACTTTGCCGACCAGGGTCTGCGGCAGCGACTTGCGGTATTCGATCTCATACGGCAGCGCGTATTTGGCGATGTTTTTTACGCAATGGTTGTAAATCTCGGACTTAACCTCATCGGTCGGCTCGTAGCCCGGCTTCAGCACAACAAACGCCTTGACCTTTTGTACCTTATATGGGTCGGGCACACCAATAACCGTCGACATCAGCACATATTCATGCGCGTCGATGATGTTTTCAAGCTGCGACGGGTAAATCGAATAGCCGGACGAGATAATCATTCTCTTCAGCCGCTGGCGGTAATAGACAAAGCCCTCCGCATCCATCGCGCCCAAATCGCCGGTATGCAGCCATTTCCGTCCGTCTTCGTGAATCTGCAGGCAGTCGGCGGTCTCGGCGGGGTTGTCAAGGTATTCGATCATGACTGACGGGCCGCTGATGCAAATCTCGCCCTCCTCGCCGTAAGGCGCGGTCACCTTGGTACCGGGTTTGACGATCTTGTAATAAGTATCAGGGAACGGCACGCCGATGCTGCCCTCTTTAAAGAAGCCGCGCGGCGTCAGGCAGCTGGCCGTGACGCACTCGGTCAGACCGTAACCCTCACGCACCTGCTCCTTGGAGCCGTGGTCACGCAGGAATTTATCGACTTTTTTCTTCAATTCGATCGACAGCGAATCGCCGCCCGAGAAAATGCCCTTAAGGCAGGACAGGTCCACGCCGTCCATGTTCTTGTTGCGCAAAAGCGCTTCAAACAGGGTCGGAACGCCGGCGATGACATTCGGCTGTTGTTTTTTCAATAACTGTGCATAGGTCTGAGCATTAAACTGCGGAACCAGGATACACTTCAAAGCGTTCGTAAGCGCGGTATGAATACAGACACCGAGTCCGAAACCGTGAAACACGGGCATGACGGCGAGCATCGAACTGCCGGGATCGATGCAGTCGCCCGCCGAAAAGGTCTGCATTGACAGGGCGTTAAAGCAGAGGTTCGACAGCAAAATGCCTTTGGTCGTGCCGGTTGTACCGCCGCTGTACAAAATGACCGCCGGATCCATTCCCTTTTTGGCCACACGGTAATTTCCGGTGTATTTTCTACCCGCAGCCATAAAATCCTTATATCGGATGATGTCGGCATCGGCGGGGATGGGTGGGATTTTGCGGCCCTTGGTCAGCATAAAGCCGATTTTCAGAATCGGATTCAATTCCTCGGCAATCGTGGCGATAATCACATGCTTCAGGGTGGTCAGCTGGGGCCGGATGTTTGCGATTTTGTTGTAAAACGCGTCAAGGGTCAAAACTGCAACGCTCTTTGAAAAGTTGAGATAGAATATGATTTCGCCCTCTGCCGACAGCGGGTGAATCATGTTGGAAAGCGCGCCGATCACATTGAGCGCATAAAACGCCGTGACGGCCTGCGGGGTATTAGGCATGCAGATGGTCACGCGGTCGCCCTCTTTGATGCCTATGGCTCTGAAGGCCTTGGCGCAGTCGAGAATATCGGCGACAAATTTTTTATAGGTGACCTTCGTGCCCATAAAATCATAGGCATAATAATCCGGATATTTATTAGCGGTTTTCTCGAGAAAATCAAACATCGAGATATCCGGGTAATCCAAATGCGCGGGGACATTGCCGTAAGACGACAGCCACGGTGCGGGGATGTTCGGTGCATCAAACGTCATAATCTACTTCCTCCTTGAATGGCTTATCCAACATTTCCGGATGAGCGAGAATGTATTTGAGAAGCTTTACCGATTTTGCAAAATAAAAGCCGTCGGCAATGCGTTCGTCCAAAGTGATGCCGATTTCCACGACGTCGCGGATCTCAAAACTGCCGTCGTCATGATAGACAGGCTCTTTATGGATCACACCGATGGTGGCGACAATGGAATTGGTGCCGTAGTTATTGAGGTGGTGATAAGTTGCACCGCACTTGATACTGCCGAGATTGGACAGCAATACAGTCGAATAATTGGTATCGCCGTCCTTGAGGGAATTGGGCATCCAGTCGTGCCTGTCCATCATCCGGAAAAATACCATAATCAATGACATTACGCAGCGCGGCAGTTTCTTAAAAAAGTCGAGCGCGTCGCCCATGTCGTTGGAACCGCCCTTGCGTAGTTTCGTAACGTCACCGACAACGCTTTTGCTGATATCGGATAATACCGTTTCGCCGTCGGCGATAGCCTTGACCAAAACCTCTTCGGAATGATCTTCGAAAGTGCGTTTGGCCATAAACGAGAGAGAGACCTTCTCGCGTTCATAGATGTGTTTATTGGCAATAAAACGGTTGAGCAGCGGGCGGTGGATGACCGTCTTGGCGACAGCGGCGGCAAAGACGTGGAATGCCGTTGTCTTATAAGGTGCATCGGGACCGTTTTTGGCGGCGACGAATTTTAACAGCTCCGTGACATCGAATTTTTCCTGAATATACACTTCGGCGTCACAGCGGTTGGGCATCAGATGGGGCATTATGTAATGCACGCCGTCCAGATCCTTAATCCGCCTCCCGTCATGCCTGTCACAAGACCGTTTTTTCGTTTCCGCCATTGATCATGACTCCTCTCAAAATCGCTGAATCAGCGCATGAAATCCGCACTTAGATTCTCATTATACTACACAATATTTGCGAATGCAACAATCATAATCCGCGCATTTTTTTGCCCGCCGATCAGCGTCCGCACCAATTCGGAGAACACTGCGTAAAATAGGAATGCAACCTGATTTTATAAAGGAGCGCGATGCTTTTATGAACGAGACTCTGCTCAAATGCGGATGTGTGGGCTACGATGTAATCGGCGAAACGACCGGCGACACGTTGAATTACGAAGAGACGCCCGTACTGCGCAGCAAGATCACACTGCCCAAACTGCGTACGACCGGCGCTGCGATCAACTACATAAAAATCAATGCCTGGTATCAAAACCTCGCCTCACAGGACCGCAATCATGCGCGGCTGGTGCTCTACCCCGCCGCGGTGGACGATTATCTTGACTCCGTCAAAGACAAACGTCCCTTTAACACCCATGAATTCCTCGTGACCTATGAAGCGCAGCTGGTCGCGCAGGACCTGTTTTCCGCCACGGTCGACACGCTGACCTATGAAGGCGGCGCCAATCCGACCACGGTCCGAGCCGCCCAGACTTGGCTGACCGGCAGCGGCTACATGCTCAAAGCCGAGGACTTTTTCAAACCCGCCTGCCGCTATAAAGACCTGATTTTCAGCAATGTGCTTGCGCAGGCCGAGGAAAAAGCGGAAGAACTGGCTTTGTTCCCGGATTTCCCCGTATTGTTGAAAAAATATCTCGATTGGAACAATTATTATCTGACCTGTTCCGAATTCGTGCTGTTCTATCAGCCGGTGACCATCGCACCGCACAGTTCCGGTATTGTCGAATTCAAAATCCCGCTGTCAAAAATGCGTTTTTGCATCCGTGACTGCTTCTTGAAACAACCGAATCGCTGTGACGACAGAGATTGCTGCGACAACGGCGTCAATCCGTTGAACATGCCCCCGCTTTACCGATGAGCGGCTGGGAATTATGGCTGATCCTGGTATTGGCGGCACTCGGGATTTGCTGTGTGGTCAATGCTGTCCTGCTCCAAATCACGTACCGTTCCCCGAAAAATCGGGAGATCGAATTGCTTCTCACCGGCGATAACGCCGAATGCCTGCTGCGGAGCACTTTGCAGGCGTCACGAGGCTCTTTTACAAAAATCATCGCCGTCTGTGAGGACGAGGAAGCCGAAAAAATCTGTGAGATCTTCTGCCGCTGCCACCCGAATATTATATGCCGCCGCTTGTCCGACGATACCTGAACGATTTCAGAAAACGCGATTTAGCGTGTGACGGTTCTGAGCCATTTTCCGCTTCTGACTCGAAAAATGCAGGCAAACGCCTTGGTGGGCTCGTCCACCTTCATTGCAGCCAGCACAAACGGCACCGGCAGCCGTAAAACCGCCGCCGCCAGATAACCGAGCGGCACACCGAGAAACCACAGCGCCCCGATCTCCAAATACATACAAAACCGAGTGTCGCCCCCGCCGCGCAGAATCCCGATCAGGCAGATACCCACAATCGAGACAAAAAAGGTGATGACGGCAATTACGGTAATCATCTGCCGCGCCAGTTCTTTGGTCGCTTCGTCGATATTGTAAAATCCGACCGCAAGGTCGCGCATAAAGAAGATCATTGCAAACGACACCGCGCCGATGCCGTAGGAGAGCAGCCGGAAAGTCGTCGCCTGTTCGCGTGCCTTTTTGTGGTCCTCCTCGCCGATCGTGCGTCCGGTAATGACCGCTGCCGCATTTGCAATGCCGAAAATGACAAGACAGGCCAGCTGCTGGAGCATACTTGCAATCGAGTTGGCTGCAACCGGATCACCTTCGGCATAGTCGATATGCCCCATAATCGAGGCCTGCACCGAGATACCGATGGCCCAAAGTCCCTCATTCAGCAGTACCGGCGTACCGTAGTGAATCAAATCCTTTGCCAGCAGCTTGTCAAACAGTTTGAGGTCGCGCAATTTAAATCCCAGCTTTTTATCAAAGCAGAACAGGTAGATCATGATGATGACAAATTCCGAAACGCGGGCAATCAGTGTGGCGATGGCGGCGCCCCGGATGCCCAGCGCCGGAAAGCCGAGATTCCCGAAGATCAGCACCCAGTTCAAAAATACGTTTAAAGCAAACGAAACAAGATTGATCCCCACCGAGATCTTCACCGATTCCACCGCCCGAAACAGACAGATCAGCATTGAACTGACGCCGAAGGTCAGGCAGGCGAACCCCATGATTCCAAGATACTGCGCGCCCATTCCGACAATCTCGGGATTGTCGGAATAAAGCAGCATGATTTGACGCGGTATCGACAGCGATAATACGGCAAAAAGCACTGAAACTACCGCCGCAAATTTAATCATCATCGCAAAAATCCGACGGATCGACTCCATATCCCGTTTGCCCCAATACTGAGCCACCAGCACCGAAGCACCGCCGGACATCCCAAACCCGAGGACGTATAATATAAACATCGGCTGACCGCCGAGTGACGCCGCAGAGAGCATTGATTCACCGTTTTCAGCGAGCCCAAGCATGATTGTATCCATCATTCCGGTCGCAAACGAGATCAGATTCTGCAGTGCGATCGGAACCGCAATCAACAGCATATTCCGATAAAAATGTTTCGATTTAATCAGGTGCATTCGATGAAAACCCCCAGTACGCAAAGTATAACATCAAAGGCTTTAAAGTCAACAAAAATTTGCACGGGCGGTTGACAAAGATGGAGGGCTATGATATACTGACCACATAACTCCTGCTTACAAGGCAAAGGGAGGGATAACAAATGGCCGAAGTTCATGTCAAAAACGAGTCGATCGATAACGCTTTGAAAAAGTTCAAGCGCCAGTGTGCCAGAGACGGCGTCCTGGCCGAAGTTCGCAAGAGAGAACATTATGAAAAGCCGTCCGTGAAGCGCAAGAAAAAGGCGGAAGCAGCCCGTAAACGCAAGTATTATTGAGGCCTTTCCCTGAGCGTAAACAGACAGTCGAAAAGATCTGTGCAAATCAGAGCGGGCTTACAGCCCGCTTTTTGCATGTTAAAGGATAGATTTATGAAAATTTTTACCCCGGACGAGATGTTTTCCGATCTCTGCGAAATCACAACCCAAATGTTGAAAACACGCGGCATCACCTGGCTGGCGCTTGATCTCGACAATACCATCACCCATGACTGCCACGATGAAATTCCGGAAAAAATCGCAGAAAGACTGAATGATCTCAAAGCCGCGGGAATTTCCCTCGCGGTCATTTCCAATAATAACTCCGCCCGGGTCAAACGCTTTGCCGATAAGTCGGGCCTGATTTGCATCCCACAATCCCAAAAGCCCAAGAAAAAAGGGCTGTTAGCAGCCTCAAAAGCCCTCGGCAAGCCCCTCAGTGAGGGCGCTGTCGTGGGGGATCAGATTTTCACCGACGTCTGGGCCGGTAAAAACGCCGGCATGGCGGTTTTTCTTGTCGAGCCGCTGGGCGAAGATCTCGGGTGGTTCGTGCGTTTCAAACGGCGTCTTGAACGCCTGACAAAAGCGGGAAGGAACAGAGCCACATGCAAATAAGAATCGGCCCCGCAGGCGGATGCGACGAATTTGCGGCCAAATATAAATCGAATATTTTTCTGCCGGAGTTTATCTCCGATTTCAATTTGAACGCCTTTGAATATCAGTGCGGAAGAGGTGTCAACCTCGCCGAAAAAACCGCCGAGATTCTCCGCGAAAAGACCGCTGCAATCGGCATGGAAATCTCTTTGCACGCGCCCTATTACATCTCGCTCTCGGGCATTGTCGAAGAAAAGCGGCTCAAGAGCCTCCACTATATTCTGCTCGCTGCAGCCGCGATTAAAAAACTCGGCGGAACACGCATTGTTGTCCACGCGGGATCGGCTTCGAAAATCTCCCGTACCCGTGCCGTCGAATTGGCCAAAGACACGCTGATTCGGGCGCAGAAAGCCCTCGACGAGGCCGAGATGAGCGATGTGATTATGTGTCCCGAGACCCTGGGCAAAGTCAATCAGTTGGGCACGGTCGAGGAGGTCTGCGAACTGTGCAAAATCGACGACCGGCTGCTGCCCTGTATCGACTTCGGACACGTCAACGCCATGACCAACGGCGGCATTAAGGGCAAAGAGGATTACAAAAAGATACTCGACACGATTGAAAACGCCCTCGGAAACGACCGCATGAAACGCATGCACATCCACTTTTCCAAGATTGAATATACCCTTGCGGGCGGTGAACAACGGCACCTGACTTTTGCCGATACCGTCTACGGACCGGAATTTGAACCGCTGGGGGAACTGATTGTCCGAAAAAACATGACGCCTTTTATCGTCTGCGAATCGGCCGGCACCCAGACCCGCGATGCCGCACAAATGCTCGAATTTCTGAATGGAGTGAAATAGATGAACAACACCAAAAAAATCGCTAAACTGCTCCCCGAGGGAATCGACGCGGCAATTTTCACCGACGAAAACGACCGCTTCTGGCTGACCGGATTCCGTTCAAGTGCGGGAACCGTCGTAGTCGGCCACGAAAAAAGCGCATTTTACACCGACTTTCGCTATATCGAGGCCGCCAAAGCCGCGATTTCGGGCACCGAGGTCATTCTGCTGGATAAACTTTTTGATCAGCTGACCTCTTTCCTCGACGGAATCAACGCCAAAAAAATCGCCCTGCGCGACGACAAAACCACAATTCGCCTCGCCCGTCAATACGAGACGTCGCTGCCTAAATTTCATCCGCAATTCTCAAGGGAACTCGCCGATCTCTTCGAAGGGGCTGTCATGCTCAAGGACGAAGAAGAACTCGAAACCATGCGCAAAGCCCAGCAGATTACCGACGAGGCGCTGGCCGCCGTTCTCCCGCAGATCAAGGTCGGTATGCCCGAAAAGGAACTTACCGCCAAAATTGAAGATGAGATGAAAAAGCGCGGTGCGGAGGGCGTATCGTTCGACCTGATCGTGGTCAGCGGCAAAAAGTCGGCCATGCCGCATGGCGTCCCCGACGGCAGCCCCATTCAAAACAACGCCTTTTTAACAATGGACATCGGCGTCAAATATAACGGCTATTGCTCAGATATGACCCGCACCGTCTGTGTCGGCCAACCGACTGAGGAAATGAAGAAGGTCTATGAAATCGTACTGGAAGCGCAGAGACGCGCTCTCGCCGCGATTGCCCCGGGTAAAATCTGCAGCGATATCGATAAAATCGCCCGTGATTACATCTATCAGTCCGGCTATGAAGGCTGCTTCGGACACGGACTGGGTCACGGGCTCGGTGTGATGATCCACGAAAGTCCCCGCTTCTCTCCTGCCTGCTCCACTGTCTTACAGCCCGGCATGGTGCTTTCGGTGGAGCCGGGCATCTATTTAGAAGGGAAATTCGGCGTGCGCATCGAGGATGTAATCTTCGTGACCGAGACCGGCTGCGAGGATATCACAAAGTCGCCGAAAGAGTTAATTTGTCTTTAAAACATAACGGCACCATATGTGGCAGCCTGCGTAACATCGTAGGGGCGAACTGCGTTCGTCCGCCAAATCCCCCTCTGAGGAGGTGTGTCACGAAGTGACAGGGTGGTTAAATATAAACAAAACGCCGGGTTGCACCGGCGTTTTGTTTTGTTATAATCATTCCTTATCCTGCCGTTTTGCCCACTCGGCGAACGCAGCGAAGGCCTTTTGATCGGGCGCACTGATGTTTTGGGGCAGATTACCTATATCAAACCACTTGAGTTCGACAACCTCGGATTCTTGCGCTTTGATTTCTCCTGAAAAATCCCGGCAGATAAAGTTGACCTCGATAATCTGTACCTGATCACCGCCCGGAAACGTATACGTCATCCCCTCGCCCGAAAAGATGCCCAGCAATTCCAACTGATTGGCAATCAACCCCGTCTCTTCAAACAATTCCCGTTTTGCGGTGTCCTCCACGCTCTCGCCGATCTCAACGCCGCCCGCATGCATCGACCAGCACAGATTGTCGGTGCGCTTTTGTAAAAGTACTTTCCCGTCTTGATAAACAAAAACACCGGCCCCGACGCCGATCAGCAGGTCGTGGCCGATTTTTTTGCGGATTTCTTCGATATACCCCATAATGCTTCTTTTATTGGCTGACTATTGTGTAATAAACGCATCAATTTCAAGCTCAATCGCTTCGATTTTTGCAGAAAGCTCTTTGTAGGAATCCTTTTCCATCTCAATACCGCCCTCGGGCAGATAGGGTGAGAGATTCACTAATTCCTGCCGAATGTCGTAATATTGCAGAATGTAATCGTCGGTTGCTGTTCCGGCCAAAACAGCGGCATCCTTGGCCTCGTCAAGTTCAGAAAACATTGCCATCAGACGCTCGTTCAGCTGTGCAGTTCGCTTTGTGCCGACCACAGCGCAACCGGATAGAGAAAACATCAATAGTGCAGCCATCGCAATACAAAGAAATGCGGTGAGCATTTTATTCTTTTTAATATTCATTCTTTTCCTCCGAAAGATTGTTTATTTTCAAGCAAGCAATTTACATGATTTAATGCGGAAAAATTCCGCAAAACAAACGTTGTGTACAAACAACGTTTGTTTATCAGGCATCATTTTAGCACATATTCCTGAATCCGTCAATTCGTAATAAATTCATATTGCTTTTTATATTGTGTCATTATATAATTCAGTCGTCACCGTGCAGAGCGGTGTCAATCTGAATAGCGAGGCCATATTATGACCGTCAGGGAAATTACACCCGAAGACCGAGAAACTTTCTGTAAACTCTGCGAGGACTTTTACAACACCGGGGCCACAAAACGCGGCTATGATCGCGACAGCGCCCTGCTGACCTTCAATCAGGTCATTTCCAAACACGAGAATCTGTTCGGCTATTTTATTGTCGAACCCGAACTTGCCGCCATCGCCGGGTATGCGCTCATCACCACCTATTGGTGTAATGAGGAGGCGGGCAACGTCATCATTCTCGACGAAATCTACATTGACCCGCTGTTCAGGCATCACGGGTTCGGCATCGGATTTTTAAACTGGTTGGACAAAGAGTTCCAAGGAAAAGCGGTTTCGGTGACGCTTGAGGTGCTCTCGACGAATCTGGCCGCGAAGGAGCTCTATTCCAAAGAGGGCTTCGAGGAAGACGGCTTCGTCACGATGTCCAAGAAACTGTAATTTTTTCTTTAAAATAAAAACCGGCGGCCTTTTTGACCGCCGTATTTTCTCTTGCATCGATTTATTGATCCTGCATCTGCTTGATTTTCATCAGGTTGACCCGCGTGCTGCGGTCGGCCTCGTCGAGCTTCATCGTGATCATGCGGATCGTCGATTTGAAGTTCGGGATCATAACATATTCAAGGGCGTTTACGCGCCTGCGGGTGCGTTCGATCTCCTTGGCCATCAGTTGACAGCTCTTTTCGACTTCGGCCAGTTTGATCAATTTTTCAAACACCGCCTGCATCCGTTCGAGCGCAAAGTCCAACTCCGCGGAAGTCTGCGCAAGACCGTAAGGCAATGATGTGTCCACGTTTTCCCGCTTTAAATCAAATACGGGCGTGTTGACGCTCATGATGTTACGCGTGCTGACGTCAACCGAAACGCTCTGCATCGGAAACAGGAGCGCCGATTCGAGAGCGGGCGCGCTCATGACCGCGCTGGCCACGACAAAATTGCCGAATGCCGCCGAGAGTTCCTTTTCAACTTCCATTCTCAGTTCGCGGTTCTGACGTACCAGCTCTATAAACTTTTTGACCAGCTCGTCCTGTTTATCTTTGAGTAGCTTATGACCGCGCGTTGCGGTAGTGAGCCTCCGCTTGAGCTGGGTGAGTTCCATTCTGGTCGGGCTTACGTTGGTGACGGGCATCGGATCAGTCCTTCTTCGGGTAGTATTTCTCGATGTAAACTTCCTTAATTCGTTTCAGTTCGGATTTCGGGAAGATGGTCAGCAGTTCCCAACCGATGTCGAGCGTTTGCGCAATGGTTCTGTCCTCGGTTTCGCCCTGCCCAACATAGCGTTTTTCAAACGCATCAGCGAACTTGGCATAGAGTTTATCCATCTCAGACAGCGCGCCTTCACCCAAAATCACGGCCAGTTCCTTGGCCTCTTTGCCGCGCGCGTAGGACGAGAACAGCTGGTTCATCAGGCCGTCGTGATCTTCACGGGTCTTTCCGGCGCCGACGCCCTTTTGTTTCAGACGCGACAGCGACGGCAGCACGTCCACCGGCGGCAGAATGCCCTTACGGTAGAGGTCGCGGGACAAAATGATCTGCCCCTCGGTGATGTAACCGGTCAGGTCGGGGATCGGGTGGGTTTTGTCGTCCTCGGGCATCGACAAAATCGGGATCTGGGTGATCGAACCGGTGCGGCCGCGAATTCTTCCGGCGCGCTCGTAAATCGAGGCAAGGTCGGTGTACATATAGCCCGGATAGCCGCGGCGTCCCGGGACTTCTTTACGGGCGGCGGAAATTTCACGCAGCGCCTCGCAGTAGTTGGTGATATCGGTCAGGATGACCAACACGTGCATGCCCATTTCATAAGCCAAAAATTCGGCGGCGGTCAGCGCCATACGCGGTGTCGCGACGCGCTCGATGGCCGGGTCGTTGGCCAGATTCATAAACAGCACCGTGCGGTCGATGGCGCCGGTGGAACGGAAGTCACTGATAAAATAGTCGGCTTCTTCGTAGGTAATGCCGATCGCGGCGAAGACGACCGCAAACTGCGTATCGGTACCCAAGACCTTTGCCTGACGGGCGATCTGGGCGGCGATGCGCGAATGCGGCAGGCCCGAACCGGAGAAAATCGGCAGTTTCTGTCCGCGCACGAGCGTGTTCAGTCCGTCGATGGACGAGATACCGGTCTGAATGAACTCGGACGGAAAATCACGGGCGGCCGGGTTGATTGGACGGCCGTTGATGTCGAGACGCTCTTTGGCGATGACAGGCGCGCCGCCGTCACGCGGATTGCCGAGTCCGTCGAAAACGCGTCCGAGCATGTCCTCCGAGACGCCCAGCTGCAGACTCTTACCTAAAAACCGGACGCTGCTGTCACGCAGGTTGATGCTCTGCGAACCCTCGAACAATTGAATCAGCGCTTTGTCTTTGTTGATCTCGAGCACTCTGCCGCGGCGTTTTTCGCCGTCCTGCGTCGTGATCTCAACCAATTCGTCATATTTAACGCCCTCGACCTGCTCGACCAGCATCAGCGGTCCGACGATCTCGCGAATGGTTTGATACTGCTTATACATCGGTCTGCCCTCCTACTTGGTCTCGCCGAGCGTCGCCGCGGTCTGGCGGCGGATGTCATCGGCGATACGGTCGAATTCTTTGATATCTTCTTCCGAAATGTCTTTTTCACGGGCGAGGTCATGCAGCACCGGCATCGCCATGATGTCGGACAAAAGCGCGCCTTTGGCAACCGCTTCTTCGCCCAGTTCATAAAACAAAATCTCGTTACGCAGCATCTTATACATCTTGTGCGCCGAGCAGTAGCTGTCGGTGTCGGAGAAGGAGTTTTGCTGTAAATAGTCCTCACGCAGTGACCTTGCGGCCTCGAGCCGGAACTGATCCGCGACGGACAGCGAGTCGATACCGACCAGACGGACGATTTCCTGCAGTTCGGCTTCGACCTGCAGCAGGCGCATGGCTTCGGTGCGCACCCGCACCCAGTCGGAACTGACGTGATTGGTGAACCAGTCCTCCAACCGCTCCAAATACAGCGAATAGCTGTTGAGCCAGTTGATGGCCGGGAAATGGCGGCGGTAGGCCAGCGCGTAGTCGAGTCCCCAGAAGACCTTGACGATGCGCAATGTCGCCTGCGTGACCGGTTCGGACAAGTCGCCGCCCTGCGGGCTGACCGCGCCGACAACCGTCAGCGAACCCTCTCGCCCGTCGCTGCCCAAACATTTGACTTTTCCACTACGCTCATAAAACTCGGCGGCACGGCTGCCTAAGTAAGCCGGGTAGCCCTCTTCGCCGGGCATTTCTTCGAGACGGCCCGACATCTCGCGCAGGGCCTCCGCCCAGCGGCTGGTCGAGTCGGCCATCAGTGCGACCGAATAACCCATATCTCTGAAATATTCCGCAATCGTGATGCCGGTATAAATCGACGCCTCACGCGCCGCGACCGGCATATCCGAGGTGTTAGCGACCAAAATCGTGCGTTTCATCAGCGACTCGCCGGTTTTCGGGTCTTTTAATTCGGGAAACTCGTTCAGGACGTCGGTCATCTCGTTGCCGCGTTCGCCGCAGCCGATATAGACGACCACTTCAGCGTCAGCCCATTTGGCCAGCTGGTGCTGAACAACGGTCTTGCCGCTGCCGAACGGACCCGGGATGCAGGCGGTACCGCCCTTTGCGACCGGGAAGAAGGTGTCGATGATGCGCTGTCCGGTGATCATCGGAACCAGCGGCGGCAGTTTTTCAGCATAAGGACGCCCGACGCGCACCGGCCATTTCTGGAGCATTTGCAGTTCTTTGTCGCCCTCGTCGGTCGTGATGACCGCAACCGGCTCGACAACCGTAAAGCTGCCCTCTTTAATCTCTTTGACTGTGCCCTCAAAACCCTTGGGCACCATAATTTTATGGGTGATGATCTCGGTCTCGCGCACCGTGCCGATGATGTCGCCGCGCACGACCTTGTCGCCCTTTTTTACGGTCGGGACAAAATCCCATTTCTTTTCTCGGTCGATTTTATCGACGGTGATACCGCGCCCGATGAAATCACCGCTCTTTTCGCGGATAACCTCCAGCGGCCGTTGAATGCCGTCGTAAATCCCCCCGACGATGCCCGGAGCAAGCTCGACGGAGAGGGGTTCGCCCGTGGTCACGACCGGCTCGCCCGGCCCCAGACCCGAGGTCTCCTCATAAACCTGTATCGACGCGTTTTCGCCGCGCAGCTCAATGACCTCACCCACGAGGTGCTGATTGCTCACGCGGACCACGTCGTACATTTTCACGTCGTCCATGCCGTCGGCGACCACGAGCGGTCCCGAGACCTTTGTAATTGTTCCGGCCATAATTGATGATTCCTTTCCTGTGTGAAAACTCGCGTTACTGTTGTTTAAAAATATCGGTGCCGATGGCGCGCTCGACGCTCGCCTTGACCGCCGCAAGCCCTTTTCCGGTGCTGCCCGCATTATTCGGGATCAGAATCAGGGCGGGTGTCGTCTGGTTGCGATAGGCGGCGAAGACGGGTTCCAGTTTCTCCGCCAGCGGTTCGGTGATAAAAATAATGGCATAGTGTTCTTTTTCGAGTTCTGCAATCTTGCGCGAGGCCTCGCGCTCGTCGGAGGTGGCAAACACGGTCACGCCCAGCGCGTTAAACGCCAGAATCGAATCCCGGTCGCCGATGACTGCAATTTTACCTGTCATAAATATGATAACCTTTCCTCTTTGAGATTCTATTTTAATAGAATTTCAAATTTTCCCCCTAAAACAACTGACGCAGCCGCTGCCGGATGACCTGCGGGTTCATGCCGTTGATCTTACCGACAAGGATGATCCGCAGCTGGGCAATCTCGGTCAGTTTGGCCGACACATAGCCCATCAGCGGTTCGGGTCCGAAAGCGATCTTCTTTCCCATGCGCACAGTTTCCGTCAGATAGTCGTCACAGTCGCGCTCGAACCCCGCCAGATCCCCCTCGCCCGCACTCTTGGCGAGTGTGGCATACGGGGTGAATCCCAGCTTTTTCGAAAGCGCATCGGCACTGTCGAAGCAGTCGTCGAAAAACTCCACGGGCAGAGTTCCGCCCTCGATGAACACGGCGTAGAAAGCGCCTTTGCCGCCGGTGCGCGTCCTCAAAAAATCACGGAGGTTAGCCAGATCGATGCTGACGCGCACATAGTTAATAATAAATTCATTGCGGCACTTTTTGGCGTAATCCAGTTGCGCGGCATATTGCGCCCGATCGAGGGTCAGGTCGATCACACTGACCGACGAACCCGCCGAAAGGGCCTTGCGTACTGCGGCAACCGCTTCGCCGATAGCTTTTGGATACTTGGAAAAATCGCCGTCTTCAAAAGCATCTCTGAGTGTCGGCGGCTCGTAAATACCGAGTGCCGACATCAGCCGCGCGGGGTCTTCGCCCAGTTTTTCACACCGCAGCAACACTTTCAAATTAAAGATATCATAAGCGATCAGATACAACTCGGCCAATGCCCTGTCCGGGCAGACCTCGCGGATATATGACAGTACCGCCCGCGTCTGCGCGGTCAGCATGCCCTCAAACTCCTCCGGCTTTTGCAGCAAATCGGCGTTCTCGGCATAGACCGTGCCGGACAATGCCCGCAGGGCCGACGGCGCATCAGGTGCTTCCGTCAGCTGTTCAAACTTTGCCCGTGAGAGCAGTTTGTTTTCCAGTTCCGCGGTTCTTGCGACCGCGTAATAGTACCGTTCGCTCACTGTGTTCTCCTATTCGAACAGGATTTTTGCAATTTGGGCCTCGATCCGGTCGCGGTCGAGTTCCAGCGCGGCCTCGAAGGTGCAGACCTGCCGGCTGTTTTTGCCCTGCACGATAAACCCGTCTGTAATCTCGGAAGTTGAAGCGCCGAGTGCGACTTTTTTACCCGAGAGCGCGGCATTCATCTTTTCGACAATGCCGTCTCCGAGCTTTGCTTTGGCGTTTTCGGACAGCAGAATCTGTTCGCCGCCCTCGATCGTGCACTGCGAAAATAAACCCAGAACCGCTTTTTCATAATCGGCAGAACCGAATCCGGCGATGCGCTTTACGGCCTCGTCACAGACGCGGTCGATCAGCTCTTTCTTAGCGGCCAGCATCTCCTTGCGTACGGCAAGGGACGCATTCGATGCGGCGATGCGCTGTTTTTGGGCGCGCACGGCGGCCACCTTGGCTTCGGTCTGCGACTTCAGCTCGGCGATTTTAATCTCGTTGTCCCGTTTAATGCGAGCCGCTTCGGCTTTTGCCGCAGCGAGCATCTGCTCGCTCTCGGCTGCGCCGTCGGCCTCGATTTTATTCTTGATGCTCTCGATTCCGCTCATATCAGATGTTGATACCGAGCCACATCAGAACCGATGCGATCAGCGCCAGCAGCGCGTATGTCTCGACGATTGCGGTCATTGTAACGGCTCTGGAGCTGCTCTCGGGGCGTTTGGCGACGAGTGCGCATCCGCTTGCGCCGACTTTGCCCTGATAGATCGCCGAGATCAGACCGACGATGCCGATCGGCATTCCGGCCAACAGGAACAACATGCCCTGTTCAACCGAAAGCGCCGCGAGATTGCCCGAGAAGACGCCGATTTTAACCCAGATCAAAACCGCGATAATCAAGCCGTAAAGGCCCTGTGAACCGGGCAGCAGTTCCAGAATCAGAACTTTTGAAAACTTTTTGGGATCTTCGGTAACGACGCCTGCCGCCGCCTGACCCGCGATTTTAACGCCCATTGCAGAACCGATTCCCGCGAGCGCCGCCGCGATGAACGAGCCGAGGAACGCCAATACGATGCCGGTAAAGGCCGGATCGGTGACCGTGGGCGTGACCGTTGCAAAGAAATCCATTTTAAAAACCTCCGTGTTGTTGTGTTATGTCAAACGGGTTGCCCCGTGACAGCCATTATAGTGAAGCCACTTAAAAAATAAATACGTGGATAAATCAAGCGGTAAGTGGCTTCGCATTGGGTAAAACCACTTCAATTTTACGTTGAATTGAAGGTGGTTTTACTTTACTTAGTGATCTCGATATATTGAGTGCGTCTTGCCAGCGGGATAAAATCCTCGCCGTTGCCGTCATAGAACTTCGAGAAGAACTCGACGTACTGCAAACGGCTGGTATGGACGTAGGCCGACAGCAGCGAAAGCGAGAAGTTGAGCGCGTGGCCGATCAGCAGAATGATCACCATAAAGATGATACCGAAAATACTGTCCGTACCGGGCAGCCCCGCCATCATGTTGAACACCCAGCCGATGATGCCGGAGGAAAGCCCCAGCGCGAACAGGCGGGTATACGACAGCGCGTCACCCAAAAATCCGCTGACATTGTAAAGCGCCCCGAGGCCGCCGCCGAGTTTTCCGAACAGACCCTTAGCCGCACGTCCCTGCGTGAGCACGAGTACCAGCGCGGAACCGAGCGCAAGCCATTTCCCGATGGTCCCGATCAACACGCCCGTGTCGCCCGAAACCGCCATCGGGCCGGCCAGCATAATCAGTCCGGTGATAAACAGAATCCAAAAGCCCTGGTCAAAGATCGCGGCAAACACTTTGCCCTGCCGGATATTCTTGACGGCCATGGCGATATAGCCGCAGAACAGATGCACAACGCCGAGTCCGATTGTGAAGATCATCGTTTGGAGCGGAATCTCGAGCTGCAGCGGCATTCCGGTCTCGGACCGGATGGGCAGCAGCGCCGGAATCAGCGATGCGCCGAAATAACTGCCGAAAATCACGCCGACCAGAATTGAGGCCAGCCCTCCGGCCAAAAACACACCCAGATTCTTGCGCATTCCGGGCTTGGGATGCAAAAATAGCAGCGCGGCGCCGCAGGCCAGTGACAGAATCAACCCGTAACCGGCGTCGCCGACCATCATGCCGAAGAAGATCGAATAGAAAATTGCCAGCATGCCGTTGGGGTCAATATCACGGTAATTCGGATGTGAAAACGAGTCGGTAATGGCCTCGAAGGGGGTTGCGATCTTGCTGTTGCGCACCAAAACCGGAGGCTCGTCCTCGTCGGTCACGTCTGAAAATTCCACAACCGCGTTGTCTGTGACTTCGGAAATGGCCTTTTTCAGCGCTTCTGTGCTCTCGGCGGGAATCCAGCCGTCGGCGGTAAAACAGCGCATCGTGTCCTCGGACAGCGCCTTGGCGTCCAACCGTCCGCTCTTGATCGCGGTCAGGTCGCTCATATTTTCAAAATAGTCCAATAAATCGCCGCTGCCCGCCTCGGCCTCAATGGTTTCTTTGGCCTGTTCCAGTTCGGCGATCTCTTTTTTCAGCCGCTCGGTTTCTGTTTTTGCCGTGTCGGCAAACTCGGAAAAATCCGCCTTGGACCAGTTAAACCGCTTGGCGGTCTCGTCCCATTTTTGTCCCGCGCTTTTATGCGCGGCAACGATATAATATGTATTTTCAGCGTCGGCAAAAATCTCCTCAAGAGCGACCCCGTCGAGCTGTGCCGTCTCGGCGGAAAAACCCGCGCTGTCGCGCTGCAAAACAAAGCCCGCCGAAACCAATGTCGATTCGGTGTCGTGAATCTCGGAAAGCGGGGTTTTCACCGGCAGCCAGGGAAACAGTGCCGTTATTTTTGTTTCGGCTCGTTCACGTTTGCCGTTGATCTCGTTCAGGCGGCTCTCGTACTCCCGCACTTTTGCCACGGCTTCTTCCAGCCGCTTTTCATCCTTTGCAAGGCCGCTCGCGGTCTGTTCGTCGACCGGACGTGCCACCACGTCGAGTGAAGCCAGCAAACTTCTGGTCTCCACGCGGTATTTTGAGAGAAAATCGATGCAAAAGTCAATCTCAGCCCGGTTTGCCAAAAGGGTCTCGACCTGCTTCGCCTTCTCGGCGTCGCGGGCCTCCCCGACAAACTGAACCTTGCCCAACTTCTGTAATTTTTCCAAAATCTCATCCTGTTCGCCGATCAGGCCCAGAATTGAGACCTTTTTCATCTCAACGATCATTTTGCGACAAGCTCTCCGATCACGATTTTTAAAGCCGCCTCAACGTTCTTTTGCGCATACTCCATCGTCGCGGCAATCTTTTGCCTGCCATCTTGTATCTCTTTTTCCATGGCCGCAGCGCTGTCACGCTCAGCCTTAAAAGTTCCTTCAATCAGCTGTTTATGCGTCAGATCATACGCCGCATCATATTGTTCCATCGCCTCGGCCCGTGCCGTTTCCACGAGTTGTTCAGCTTCACTTTTGGCCGCTTCGACACGTTTTCGAACGGCTTCTTCGGCCTGTTTGACCTGGGCGACAAGTTCGGTGTTCATGCTGGGTTTCCTTTCGTCATTCGTTTTCACATATCGGTAATTTTGTGATTAAGACCTTTGCGATTCGAAGATTTTCAACTTCGGCGATTGTAAATTTCAGTCCGGCGACCTCAATCTCGGCATGTTCTTCAAGCGCAGGGATATGCCCCAACTGCGACAGCAGCAGTCCGCCCACGGTGTCGTAATCACCTTCCGGCAGTTCAATGTCGAGCAATTCTTCGAGATCCGAGAGCAGCATGCTCCCGTCAACCTCATAGGTGTCCTCACCGGTTTTGACGAATTCCTCTTCCTCGTCGTCATATTCGTCGCGCATATTGCCGACGATGCTCTCAAGCAAGTCCTCAATGGTCACGAGCCCGGAAGTGCCGCCGTATTCGTCGACGACGACGGCGAGCTGGATGCGGCGTCCGGTCAGTTCCCGGAACAACTCACTGCAGCTGACCGATTCGGGCACGAAAAACGGGGGACGCATGACCTTTTCGGCGTTGATATTGGCGGGAAGCTGTTTTCCGACATATTTCAAAAGATCTTTGACGTAGACAATGCCGATGATGGTATCAATGTCATCGCGATAAACCGGAAGCCGTGAATATCCCTCGTCGATGGCCAGTTTTAAGACTTCGTCGACCGTATCGATATTTTCAACGGCACAGATCTCGGTGCGATGGGTCATCACCTCGACGGCGACGCGATCATCAAACTCAAAGACGTTGTTGATCATCGCCTTTTCGCTGTCCTCGATGACGCCCTTTTCCTGACCGACGTCGACCATCATACGGATCTCTTCTTCGGTCACCTGTTCGTCGCTCTCACCGGGGATAACTCCGAAAATGCGTGCAAACCCGGTCGCCGCCCATTTGGTAAAGGCGGTCATGGGATAATTCAAAGCATAAACCAGCTTGAGCCAGCCGGAAAACGCCAGAGAAAGTTTCTCGCAAAAATGCGCACCGAGCTTTTTCGGAAACCAGTAGCCCAGCGTCAGATAGACGACGGTGCAGATGATAAACAGCAACAGCGCCGATAAAATCGGTGCAAACCCACCGGACTTGACAAACCAACCGGTGACATCCGCAGAAAACGCAAGCATTGTACAGATGACAAAGGCCAGCGCAAGCATAATGCGTCCGGTGTCCAAACTATCGTAAAAGCGGGACGGCTCCGAGGTCATTTTCAAAACACTCTGAGCTTGTTTCTTGCCTTCCTCAGCCAGTTTTTTCAGCCGGGAATCGGCAATGGTGACCGCCGCCGTCTGGGCCGCGCAGGTGATAAACGCAAAGATCAAAAATGCGATCCCGGTGATACACCACCATATATCGCCGTCTATGGAAATTCCCCCAATAAAACATAAAGTCAGGCCTTTACACATTAGCCTGATTTTATTCTATCGCATTTGGTCCGAATTGTCAACGATATAGACACCATCTTTTCCGTCTGCGGTCATTAAAAATATATTTTCCGGTTTTAAGCCCTTCTCTTTCAACAATTTTCGCAGCCAATTCTCGTCGCGGCCATAGAATTTTAAACCGTTGGGATTGATCTTGCCGTCCGAAATTACCACCGCCGGAATGCCGTTTTCGCAGCGATCTTCCCGTAAAAACACCGACATGTGCCCGTTGGTCTCAAGTACAATGCACGACAGGTTTTCAGGATTCGGGCAGCCCCGCTGGCGCATAGCCTCACAAATATCCTCGACGGTAATACGTTGCCTGCGCATTTCGGAACGATCGATTTTACCCATGTTCATTAAAAAGCTCGGTGAGCCGTAAAAAAACTTGTTGACCTGAGGATTCGCCAGCGTCAGCGCCGACATCCCCAATTCCAGCAGCACCAGCAGTCCGACAGCTGCCATCGATTTAAAAAACGGCATGGTGGGATCGATCAGCGGCTCGGTAGCAATCTGAGAGATGATAATGGTAATAGCCAGTTCCGGCACCTGCAATTGACCCACCTGCCGCTTGCCCATGATGCGTACCGCCGCGATAATCGCAATAAACGCGCCCGCTGTCTTCAACAGGAAAATCCACAAAAACAACCGCCTCCCGGGGTTTAGGTTGACCCCGAAAAGCGGTAAATATTCTTGTAGGGAACGGTCTTGACCGTTCCGTTTTCGGATATTGGCGAGATTGAAAATCTGTGCACTCTGTCAGTAGATATTTAAATCGTTTAAAATGAATTTTTGCAATCGGTGTCGATCACTTGACGAATGTGTGGTAAATCGCATTGATCGCCGGTTCGAAACTGGTCTCTTCCACGCCGATGATGATGTTCAGCTCACTGCTGCCCTGATCGATCATACGCACGTTGATACCCTCTCCGGCGATACAGCGGAAGATACGCGCGGCGGTGCCGATGGCGCTCTTCATGGCGCGCCCGACAACCGCAATCAAAGCCAGCCCCCTCTCAAGCCGAATCACATCGGGCTGCGCGGTAATCATCATCTCATCCATGATCTGCTTTTCGAGGCCGGCGATATCACGTTCGCTGACAATCACACACAGCGAGTCAATTCCCGACGGCATGTGTTCGAAACTGACATTGTGTTTTTCCAACACCGAAAGTACCTTGCGGCCGAAACCGATCTCGGTGTTCATCATCTCTTTTTCGATGATAATAATGCAAAAGCCCTTTTTCCCGGCGATACCGGTGATCACGTTCTGCAAATCCATCCGGTCGGTATGTGCCACGATCATGGTACCGGGCGCTTCGGGATCGTTGGTATTGCGGATATTGATCGGAATACCGCTTTCGCGAACCGGGAAAACGGCGTCCTCGTGCATGACGGTCGCACCCATATAGGCCAGCTCGCGCAGTTCGCGGTATGTGATGGTGCTGATGGTACGAGGAGAATCGACGATGTGCGGGTCGGCCATCAAAAAGCCGGAAACATCTTTCCAGTTTTCATATAAATCCGCACCCGCAGCTCTTGCCACGATCGAACCGGTGATATCCGAGCCGCCGCGCGAAAAGGTCTTGACGGTTCCATCGGGCATACTCCCGTAAAATCCCGGAATTACGGCGTTCGGGCAGCCCGACAGCCGCTTTGACAATACGGAATTCGTGGTTTTGGCGTCATAATTGCCCTTATCGTCAAAGAAGATCACTTCGGCGGCGTCGATAAATTCAAAGCCTAAAAATTTCGACATCACCAGTCCCGACAGATATTCACCGCGGCTGGCGACATAGCACTCGGGATGCTTGATATCGGACGCAAGCACCCGTTCAATGTTTTTACGTTCTTCCGATAGGTCAAGCGAAAGCCCCAACCCCGCGATGATCTCGTCATAACGCGCGAAAATGGCGTCTAAACTCTCAGACCGGTCGGTATCTTTTTTCAGCAGCGACAGCAGCAGATCGGTCACCTTGATGTCCGCCCCAAAGCGTTTGCCCGGAGCCGAGGGAACGATATAGCGGCGGTCGGGATTCTGCGCAATGATCTGCGCCGCTTTTTTGAATTGTTCGGCGTCGGCCAGCGAAGTGCCGCCGAATTTCGCCACACGGATATGTCTTTCCTGCATTTGCCTTGCTCCATTATAAGATTACGGCACGATGCCGTTTATATACAATTTATATTCAATATTTCTGCCTTGAATTCCCCTGCACTAACGTACGGCGGTGAACACATAGGTCGGAAGCAGCGCGCAGAGAACCGCTTCTGTGGTTCTCCAAAAGAATATTCTTAACAGAATATTCTTCCTGCTTCAAAAAACTTGATAGATACTATGACGCGTATGATGCGGCGTCATGCCGTTTACAGCAGTTCTGCGGACGCCTTGTCGAGATATAAAATCCAGTCGGCCTTTTGCTTGAGCAGCGTGGCCGGAACCATCGGGGAAAGTTCTCCGTAAACGGTATTTCGCACGGCGTCTGCCTTGACCTTGTGCGGCACAATCGAGATGATCCGCTCGCTCTTCATAATCTGTTTCGGGGTCATCGTGATGGCCTGCTTGGGGACGTCGTCCACGGTGGCGAACCAGCCCTCGCCGACCTGCTGGCGTTTGCAGGCGTCGTCGAGGTTGACCACGATGTAGGCCTCGTCGTTGTCGAAGTCGGCGGGCGGGTCGTTAAAGGCGATATGGCCGTTTTCGCCGATGCCGATCACACCGAGGTCAATCGGCGCGCTGCGCAGTTCTTCGGTCAGTTTTGCGATATTGGCTTTGACGTCACCCTCGCCGCTGACAAAATATGCGGCTTTCAGCGGCACCTTTTCAACAAACCGCTCGGTCAGGTATTTTCGAAAACTTGCGATATGGGTAATCGGCAAACCGACGTATTCGTCGAGATGGAACATCTCCACTTTTGTCCAGTCGACCGGCTGTTGAATCAGGTTTTCAAACATTTGAAACTGGGACGCGCCCGTTGAGAGCAGAATGCGCGCCGTTCCCTTGGCTGCGATGGCTGCGTTGATGACCCGCGCCGCTTCTTCGGCTGCGGTTTTCCCGAGCTGTTCGGGTGTGTCGCTGACAGAGATTTTCATGAAAAAGCCTCCAAAAAGAAATTACGGGAAGAATTATATCATACAATGAAACGATTGGCAATCTGAATTCGCGGGTTGCCGGTCCGGTGCAATTAACAGTTGGCAGTTTACAGTGAACAGTGACATTCCCGCTCAAACGATTTCCCTCAGTACAAGGAAAGAACTTATTTTTGGCATACGAAGAAAACTTGGTAGTTCATGAGAAAAAAGAGGGGGCGGGCGATTACAAATCGCCCCTACATTTTTTCCGCCGCACGGTACCTTACCTTTTCTTCTTTCTCTTTTCATTTTTCCCTTTTCACTATAAAAACCCCCGCCCCGAACGGGTTTCGTTCGGGGCGGGGTTAATGGTTATACCGCAGAAGGGAATACGGGCGCACACGCAGGTGCGCCCCTACAATTCTATTCTACATCCTGCAGGGCGTCGTAGCCCTCTTCGCCGGTGCGCACCTTGACAACGTTCTCCACGTCATAAACAAAGATCTTGCCGTCGCCGATGTTTCCGGTATAAAGCACCTTCTTGGCGGTCTCGATGACCGTGCGGACAGGCACCTTGCTGACGACGATCTCAACTTTAACCTTGGGCAGGAGGTTGGTCTCAAATTTGGCGCCGCGGTAATATTCGGTGTGTCCGCCCTGCACGCCGTAACCCAAGACATTAGATACGGTCATGCCCGTGATGCCGATACTGTCCATGGCCTCCTTGAGCTGCTCAAACTTACTCTGCTTTGCAATGATCTCGACCTTGGTCATCTTGATACCGGAAGTGATCCTTTCAGGCGCTTTCCGAATCTCAATCGGAAGTGCCTCTTCGACCGGAACCGTACCCGTGATTTCCGTCCTAGCACTCTCAAGCGCCATCGCGTTATCCGCATAATCGACCGTGACAAAGTCGGGATAGGCGTGGTTGCCGTGTTCGCCGACGTCAAGACCCTCAATCTCCTCCTGCGCCGTAACGCGAATACCGAGTGTGGCCTTAATCAGAAGCCAGACGCCGACGGACCCCGCAAAGACGAACCCGCCGACCGCAAGCACGCCGAGCGCCTGTGCACCGAGCATTTTAAATCCGCCGCCGAAGAATAACCCGTTTTCTGTCGCAAGACCGACCCCCGCCTGTGAAAACAAACCGACAAACAGCGTACCGAGTACGCCGTGCACCAGATGCACCGAAAGCGCGCCGACCGGATCATCGAGCTTCATGCGGTCAAAAAACAATACCGAAAGCACGACGATGATACCCGAGACGGCGCCGATAATCAAGGAACTCGTGACACTGACATAGGCGCAGCCGGGTGTAATCGCAACCAGACCTGCCAACAGGCCGTTGATCGACATACCCAAATCGGGCTTGCCGATGACAATCCACGAGGTTGCGGTCGCCGTCAGAATGGCCATGATGCCCGCAGTGTTCGTGGTCACGACAATGTGCGAAATCGCCGAGGGATCGGCCGCCATCGTGGAGCCGGGGTTGAATCCGAACCAGCCGAGCCATAAAACAAACGCACCGATGGTCGCCAAACTCATGTTGTGCCCGGGAATCGCATTGACTTTGCCGTCCTTGGTGTATTTTCCGATGCGCGGCCCCAACAGTATTACCCCCGCCAATGCAGCCCAACCGCCGACCGAATGTACCACCGAGCCGCCCGCAAAGTCGAGCATGCCGATGTTCGCCAAAAATCCGCCGCCCCAAATCCAGTGACCCACGATCGGATAGATAAACATGGTCAAAAACAGCGAAAAAATGATAAAAGAAAGGTATTTAACCCGCTCGGCCACGGCGCCCGAGACGATGGTCGCAGCTGTTCCGCAGAACACCAATTGAAAGAAAAACTTAGCCCACAGCGGAATGCCGGTCCACGAAATCGCAGAATAAACACCCTGATAGGCCTCCCCGACGGCGGGCGAATTATCGGCACCGCCTACCATAAACAGACCTTGGAGGCCGATGAAGCCGTTGCCGTCTCCAAACATCAACCCCCAGCCCAAAATTAAAAAGCCGAGTGACGAGACCGCAAATACGATAAAATTCTTCGATAAGATATTGACCGCATTTTTCTGCCGTGCAAGACCGCTCTCAACCGCAGCGAAGCCGAGGTTCATAAAAAAGACCAGCGCGCCGGCAACAATGACCCATAGGGTATCCAGCATAACCTGAGTATCCATAGCTTTCCCTCTTTCTTCCTAAAATAAAAAATTAAAGCAACAAAAAAGGGGTTGCGGACAAAAAGCCCGCAGCCCCATTGCTGCTAACCACACAAGTATATGTGCGGTGTTTTAAAAAGTCAAGAGATTTCAGTAAATTTCAGTAAAACGGTTTTTATGCATCGACCGTTTGGTGACCGGCGGTGACCAGCCGATAATAAGCGCCGCGTTTGGCCATCAGTTCCTCGTGATTGCCGCTCTCGATAATCTTGCCGCCGTCTATATACATGATCCGGTCGCAGTCGCGGATGGTCGACAGCCGGTGCGCAATCAAGAAGCTCGTGCGCCCTTTGAGTACCGCCGCAATGCCCTTTTGCAGCGCCTGCTCAGTTTTGGTATCGATGGAACTCGTCGCCTCGTCCAAAATCAGAATTTTCGGATCGCTGACAATGGTTCTTGCGAACGCGATCAGCTGTTTCTGCCCCTGCGAAAGACCGGATGCCCGTTCGGCAATCTCGGTCTCATAACCCTTAGGCTGCTGCAGAATGAAATGATGCGCCGAAACGGTTTTAGCCGCATTTTGCACCTGTTCGTCGGTTGCGTCAAGCAAACCGTAACGGATATTACTCGCAATCGTACCGGAAAAAGCGAAACTGTCCTGCATCATAATACCCATTTGGCTGCGTAGGGATTTCATTGTCACCTTGCTGATGTCGTGCCCGTCGATCAAAACCTGCCCGGACTTGATATCGTAAAACCGTGAGATCAGGTTGACAATCGTCGATTTACCGCTGCCGGTCGGACCGACCAGCGCCACGCTCTCACCCGGCTTAATCTTAAAGCTGACCCCGTGCAGAATTTCAATGCCCTTTTCATATTCGAAATGTACGTCTTTAAATTCGACCTCACCCTTGATCGGAGGCAGTGTCTCCGCATGTTCACAGTCGCTTATCTCGGGTTTCGCATCCATCATCTCAAAAATGCGTTCCAAATAAGCCACCGCAGTCATAAAGTTGTTTAAAACAACTGCCAACGAAAGAATCGGCGTCCAAAACTGGCCGGCGTATCCGGTCATAACGACGATCGTACCGACCGTGGCGGACGGCGCAAGGATCATCACGCCGGCGGCATAAATCAAACAAGTAACGGCATTGGCAACGGTATCAACCGAAAAATTCATAATTTGCCCGGCCATAACCGCTTTTACCCAGGATTGTTTGACATTTTTCGCAAGGCGGTCACAAATTCCGCGGTTATATTCCTCACGCGCAAAAATCTGCGTAACTTTCATACCGTTGATATTCTCGGCAAAAAAGGCGGTCAGGTTGCTGCTCTTGTTGGAAAAACGACGCCAGACTCTCACCTGTTTCGGCCGCATTAAGAACGCAATCAATATGAAAAGCGGAACGCCTGCCAAAGAATACAGTGACAGCGTGACATCTTTCATAAACATAAATACCAAAATAATCAGAATATTAAACATATCGAGGATAAACGTTACGACCCCGTTTGTAAGGACATTCGCCAACGCGTTGATATAATTAATGATTCTGACCAGGATCTTGCCGTGCGGACGGCTGTCGAAATAAGAAAACGAGAGTTCCTGCATATGCTGATAAAGGTCATTTCTGATATCAAAGATAATGCTTTGGCCGAGTATGGCCATCATGCGCATTCGGACGATTGACAAAACAATCGACACCAAAATGCATGCCACCAATATTCCGCCGTAAATGAAGATCAGCTTAACGTCTTTATTTGGGATGGCTTTATCGATAATCGAACCGCTCAGCGTTACGGTGAACAACGCTGCGGCGCTGCTGATAAAGCTTGCTATCAGCGTAATAATTAGTTTCCATTTGTATTTTTTAATATAGACGCCGGCGCGTTTTAAATGCTTAAAACTGAATTTTGTATCAAGCGTCTCGTCTATATCATATCGGTTACGAGCCATTTTCATTTCCCTTCTTTCGCGTTTTGTCCGCGTTATGTGGGACGTTTTATCCTATATAATAAGCGAAGCTTTCATACTGACTGCCGCACACAAAGAATAAGGTTTTGCGCTTACTCCGTCTGCTGTGACTGGATTTCATAGATGTCACGGTAGAACCCGGGTTTGCGGATCAATTCCTCGTGCGTGCCGCATGCGGTGATCTCGCCGTCCTGCATCACGAGAATCTCATCCGCCTCGGCGACCGTCGAGACGCGTTGGGCGATAATAATCTTGGTGCAGGTATAGGGCAGCGACTGAAGCTGTTCCCAGATATATCGTTCGGTTTTCATATCAACCGCGCTGGTGGTATCATCCAGAACCAGAATCGCCGGTTTGATGGCAATCGCGCGGGCAAGCGCCACCCTTTGGCGCTGACCGCCCGAAAGACCCATGCCGCGCTCACCGACAATGGTGTCATACCCCTCTTCCATCTTGGAGATAAACTCGTCGGCATCAGCGCGTACCGCACTCTCTTTGACTTGTTCTTCAGACATATCGGGATCACCGAATGCAATGTTGCCGTCGAGGGTATCGGAAAACAAAAATACGTCCTGCGTGGCCATGCCGATGTTTTTGCGCAGACCCTGAAGGTTGTAATCGCGCACGTCGACGCCGTCGATTTTAACACTGCCCTCGGTGGCATCGAAAAAGCGGGCCAACAAATTCACCACGGTGGTCTTGCCGCTGCCGGTCTCGCCGACAATGGCCAGTGTCTTGCCGGATTCGATATTAAAGTTCAGATTTTGAACAATCGTGGTGTCATGAATTTTCAGCGTGACGTTTTCGAAACTGATATTGCCCTTGAACCGTTCGGGCTTCACACAGTCGGCACGGCTGACAATACGAGGCTGCGTATAATATAACTCCATGGCCTTATCAGCGCTCGGGAAGAAATTCTGAAAATCGTTAAGGAAATTGCCGATGCTGCGGATTGAGGTAGCCAGTGCCCAAATCAGGGAAGTAAATGCCGTCAGATCGGCGACGGTCATTTTCCCCTTGATCGTTAAAAATCCCCCGATTGTCAGCACGATTACGGTCAGAAACTGTGATAAAAACTCCGGGATCGGCCAGATTGAAAGCCAATTCCTATTTGCTTTCAGCGCGGCTTCCTGATAATCTTGGTTGGCTCCGTAAAAGCGGTCGTATTCATAATCCTCACGGGCGAATGCACGCACAGTCTTGTTGGCGTCGATGTTTTCCTGCGCGATCTCGGACAGACGGGTCATCTTTGCGCGGTTAACGGTATACAGCGGCCGCATCTCTTTGGAAAATCGCCGAGATGTGACATAAATAAACGGCAAAATAATCAACAGACAAAGCGTCAGAATCCAGTTGATCGTGAAGAAGTAAATGACGGACGCAAAAAACATCAATGTCGTCGACACAATGGTAAACATGGTGCTGCGGGCATTCAAACCCACCACATCGAGGTCGCCCTGCACGCGCGTCAGAATATCACCGGCGTTCATGCGGGAATAAAAGTCGCCCTCCAGCATGGTGAGATTTTTGAAGATGCGCATTTTGATGTTGTAAATCAGTGTCTGAGTGGACGACTCGCGCAGATACACCCCCGTCGTATTCAATGTATTGCGCAATAACACAAGGCCCATCCACAGCGCCAAAGCCGGTAGCAACCAACTTTCGGGATCGGGTGTCCCGGCAGTAATATTGCCGACGATATAGCGCGTCAGAATGGGCCATACGAGTACGAACAGCGCGACGATGACATTGAGAATATGTGCGGTTATGTATCGGAATAATGTTCCTTTAAGGTTCTTAAACATCCAGCGGATTTGAAGCATGGAAAGCCCTCCCTTCATTACGTCGAAGGTTTTGAACCGCCAAAAGTATACCCCACCCCACCGCAAATGTAAACCCTTTTTCCGAATTTTTTAGAAATCTTGTAAGATTTCCCTTATGAGAGATAACCAAGTTTATAAAATTTGTCCAATCTGATTAAATCAGATATAATTTTGTGTTGACAAAGCAAAAACGGTATGCTAAAATCGGGTATCGGCTGTGACCGAGACCAAGTAAACAGAAACTTCACCCACAGAGAGCTGCCGGTCGGTGAGAGGCGCGGGAATGGGTTTTTGTCGAATACTTCTCGTGAGCTGCGCCCCGAAATTCAGTAGGCGGCGACGGGATCGCCCGTTACAGCGACAGGGTATTCATAGTGAAGCCACTTAACAATCAAAGCAACAATAAACCGTAAATTGCTTCACATTGTACCCGCAGAGGTTTTTTGCGTGAGTAAAAAACAAACCGAGGTGGTACCGCGGACTACAATCCGCCCTCAGGATGAGGGCGGTTTTTTTATTGGACTTGCCCTCAAAAAAGGAAGGGTCAACATGGCAGTAAAAATCATCCTTCTCGTCGCCTTCTTCGCGGTGACAATCGCAATCGGCATCTATTTCCGCAAAAGGGCGTCGACCGTCAGCAATTTCGTGCTCGGCGGACGCAACATCGGACCGTGGCTCACGGCCTTTGCCTACGGCACCAGTTATTTCTCGGCAGTTATTTTCGTCGGTTATGCGGGTCAATTCGGCTGGGACAACGGGATCTCGGCCGTCTGGATCGGTCTTGGCAACGCTTTCATCGGGTCGCTTGCGGCCTGGATGATACTTGCAAGACGCGCGCGCATCATGACCAAGCACTTCGACTCGGCCACCATGCCGGACTTTTTTGAAAAGCGCTATGACAGCAAAGCACTCAAACTGGCCGCGGCAATCTTGATTTTTGTATTCCTGATCCCCTATTCGGCGTCGGTCTATAAAGGCCTTGCACAGCTGTTCTCCTCGGCCCTCGGCGTCAGCAATCTCTGGGTCGTGCTCGCCATGGCGCTGTTCACCGCAGTCTATGTCGTTTTGGGCGGTTATGTCGCCTCGGCCGCCAATCATCTTTTCCAAGGCATCATCATGCTGATCGGCATTGTTGCGGTCATCGCCTCGATTCTGGGCGGAAAAGGCGGATTCACGGAAGCGATCAACCAGCTGTCTCAGATCAGCAGCGATAAAGCGCCGGAATTGCAGGGTGCGTTTGTCTCATTTTTAGGGCCGAACCCGCTGATGCTGCTGTCGGTTGTCATTCTGACCAGCTTCGGCGTTTGGGGCCTGCCGCAGATGGTACATAAGTTCTACACCATCAAAAGCGAAAAATCCATCCGCGCGGGAACGGTCATCTCGACCCTGTTCGCCTTGATCATCGGCGGCGGCGCCTATATGCTCGGCGGTTTCGGACGGCTGTTCTACACCCCCGGTACGGAAGGCTTCAGCTATAACAACATCATGCCGACCATGCTGGTAAACAATCTCTCCGATCTGTTGGTCGGTGTGTTACTGGTACTGATCCTCTGCGCATCCATGTCCACACTCGCCGCATTGGTGTTGACTTCATCGTCCACCGTCGTACTCGACTTTATCAAGGGCACCGTTAAAAAAGACATGAATGAGAAGCGGCAGGTCTCGTGGATTCGCATCCTCTGCGCCGTGTTCATCGTGATCTCGGTTGTCATTGCACTCTTCCCGGGCACGCTGATCACCACATTGATGTCGCTCTCCTGGGGCGCATTGGCCGGCGCTTTCCTCGGACCGTTCTTATACGGTTTATTCTTTAAAAAGGCTACCAAAGCTTCGGTCTGGGCCAGCTTTGTCGTGGGCGTCGGCATCACGGTAGTAAACCTGTTCGTGCCGTTCATCAACAGCCCGGCTTCTTCGATTGTCGCCGGGGCCATCGCAATCATGAGCTCGTTTGTGGTTGTGCCGCTGGTCAGCTTGTTCACAAAAAAACCCGATCCCAAGCAAGTCGAATGGGCATTCTCCTGCTATGATAAACAGGTCGAGACAACGGCAGAATCAGTTCTGGTCGACACGGAGGAACCCAAGGCCTGAACCGCATGTAATTTTATAAAAAGGAAGTAATTGATTGAACGGTGTCGGGAAAAAGCCTGCCGTGGCAGCGCTTGCGATCACATCGCTGTTTGTGATCAATGCGGGTGTCTATGCGCTCTTCGCGTTATTCTATTGCTTTGTGCAGCTTTTTCTCGGCACCATGCACACCCCGGTTGAAGTCGGCGCTTTGCTGTCCGTCGGTCAGGTTGCGGCCGTCATCTCCCCGCTGATGTTCGGCATTGCGGCGGACAAAGCAAAATATAAAAATACTATTCTGATCATCACGGTCGCCGGTTCGGCGGTCTGCTACTTTGCCATGACGCTGTCAAACAGCTTTATCTGGCATGCAGTGACCATCGCGGCGGCCCTTTGCTTTTTAGCGCCTTCAGCCACGCTGACCGATACCATCACGCTCGAATACACCTATCGCAACCAATTAAAATACGGCACCATCCGCGTGATGGGGACGATCGCCTACGGCGTCATCGCCTGTGTGCTTTCGCTGTTCATCAAGGACGACTACTCACCGGTGTTCATCATCTATCTGATCGTAGCCGCCGCGAGTTTAATCACCCTATTTGTCACCCCGAAGGTCGAGGGGCACGCGTCGAAAAAAAAGCTCTCGCTGGCTCCGCTGTTTAAGGATAAAGTCCTGATGTGGCTGTTTGCTTTCATCGCGGTGGCCAATTTCGGATGGGCCTACTATCTCAACTTTTTCCCTTCCTATCTGATCGGCGAACTCGGTGCTCCGAAATGGGTCTGGGGTCTGAACGTCCTGTTGACCGTTGTGGGCGAAATCCCGTTCTTTTTACTGTTTACGGGGTTGTTTCGCCGGTTCGGCTCCAAAAAACTGATGTTCACCGCCATGCTGCTCACCACGTTCCGTTATATCATGCTGGCGCTGTTCACTGCACCGTCTTGGTTGCTGTTTGCGGGCGTCATCACCGGCGTCTCAATCTCGATGTCGGGATATTGCGCCTCGGTTTATATCACCGAAAATATTCCGGGTGAATTGCAGGCCTCGGCGCAGACATTGATGTGTGCGCTGCCTGCAGGCGTGCCGAAAATTCTGGCCGGCATCCTCGGCGGAGTGATGACTCAGACGCTCGGAACAAAGACCTCGTTGTTTCTGTGTTCCGCGCTGGGTGCGCTCGCCGTTATCGTCTATTTCTTCACACTCGGCCGCAAATCGGTTGAATACCATTCCGCCGACGGCGTCAAACTCAGATAATTCCTCTAAAAATATATAAAACCCCTTCTCGTGATGCCATCGCCGCGAAAAGGGGTTTTATATATTTTTAATTCGGGATTCTTTATTCTACCGTACGGCTGCCGTCAGACCGGATTCGCATGGCCTTACAGCTGCCCTCGCCGAAGATCTTTTCGATTTCGCGTTTGTAATCAGCCAGCATTCCGGTCGGCAAAAACACCTGAATTGTGCCGCCGAAACCGCCCCCCTGCAACCGGCAGGCGCCGATACCGTTCAAAAACCGCTCGGTCAGCGCAAGCCCCACGCTAATCCCCTGAAACGCCGGATCGGAAATTGCATAGGCATTTTGATTATACATAAATGAAGAACGCCCCGATTCGTTGACCAGACGTAAAAACGCTTCAAAATCACCCTTTTGCAACGCTTCCTTCTCCTCTTCGGCGCGCTTGGTGTCCGCGAAGAAATGCAGCGCCCGCAATACCGCCCTGTCACCGCATTGTTTCCGGATCGCCGGAATGTCGGCGATAAACTGTTCCTCATCCACTTCGCGTAAATAATCCTTGCCGAAGCAGGCGGCCACGGCGCACATCTCCTGACGGATCGCGGCATATTCGTTTGTCAGATCTGCATGGCTTCCGCCGGTATCAACGATGCACAGCGTATAACCCGTTTTGGAAAAATCAAACTCAATGGGTGTGATCACGGGATTTTTCGGATCCTTGAAATCAATGCCGACAAAACCGCCGGTGGCACTGGCCATCTGATCCATCAGACCGCTCGGTTTTCCGAAATAGACGTTTTCGGCAAATTGACCGATCTTGGCCTCATCGGTATGAGAAATAATCCCGTCGTTATACAACTGATTAAAGATTGCGGCAACAAGCACCTCAAAAGCCGCCGACGAGGAGATGCCCGAACCCTTGAGTACATCCGAAGTGGTGCAGGCGTCAAAGCCGCCGATATGGCCGCCGAGATCTTTGATCCCGGCCGCAACCCCGCGAATTAAAGCGATTGACGTGTTTTTCTCATTTTTCCGCGGATCAAGGCTGTCCAGCGTCAGACGATCCTCGGAAAAACCCCGCGACTTCAGGCGAATCGTCAAATCGGCATTCGGCGAGACCACGGCGATGACGTCGAGCTGAATCGCAGCTGCCAGAACGCATCCGTGCTGATGATCGGTGTGATTGCCGCCGATCTCAACCCGCCCCGGTGCGCTGACCAAAATCGCATCGCGGTCACCGTACCGATGCATAAACTCTTCTAAAAGAGTCTGATAGCGTTCCCGCTGCGGCAAAAAATCTCTTTCGGAGGAACCGTATAAAAATGCGAAGGTGGTATCAAGTCCCCCTGCGCGGATAATCTCCAGTATTTTTTTGGTTTTTAACATAAAAGAACAACCTTTCACGGTAATTTATGTGATTATAACACGAAAAAGCCCATATTTCAATCAATTATTCCCTTGTTTTTCGAAACATGGTGTAGGATTACAATTGATGTGTTACAAAAGGGAGGAGGAAAAAAAGAGTAGCGAATGGGAAGCACCTGTGATACAGTTAATTTGCAATAACAACTGACAGGAGGCAACCCATTCGCCATGA
>Ga0116163_1000021_pt1 | contig 114339 bp, 97 predicted proteins | sample AD_UKC107_MetaG_FD_89889 | JGI IMG/M metagenome (GOLD analysis project Ga0116163, IMG submission 89889) | Active sludge microbial communities of municipal wastewater-treating anaerobic digesters from Hong Kong - AD_UKC107_MetaG | ecosystem: Engineered > Bioreactor > Anaerobic > Digestate...
ATAGAGATTTTTATAAATGTTTATGAAGTTGTTGACTTCTCCTTAACACCCTGAATGGTGGCATCGTTTGCGGGATTGTTCATAAGTTCCTGAAATGAAAACCACATCTTGTCAAAATATTGTCTGAAACCATCTTCCGAAGGTTCATCGATTAATTGCTCCAGATAATGGAGATTACTGGACATGTTGTCCCAGTAGCTGTGATTTTCATTTATCGTACGATACTGAGTGTCAAGGAATTGATCACGGATTCTTTCAATACGTTTGACCATTGATCCGGTACCTATCGTCATGGGCATACCAGGTTGTGTTAATGAAGTGGTTGCCAACGGAGGTGTTGTATAGATATCAGGGCGTTGTCTTGAATATCCCTGAGTATTGGTATTGGCTATGTTGTGTGCTGTAACACTCATTGCCAGTTTTGACGTATACGTTCCAAGTACTCCTGTGTTTAAAATAGAGAAAATACTTATATCTGCCATGCGAATCATCCCTTTACATCTTTATCTTTTCCTCTTTGTTATCGGAGTAAAAGTTGTTTGCTTAAGGGAAAACTGAAAATCATTTACTTGTTCTTGTGATGAACATTGATTTCAGGATATTTGTTAGAAGAAAGATGGTTTTTTGGATTTTTTTCATCAACAGATAAAAATTCTTCGGCTCAATAAATGATTGGACAAGACTTCAACTAAATTATTAAAAGTTTTTTCACAAGTTGTCATCGATTCCTTTCAAACAGAATATGAAGAGAACGTGAAACCACTTTGAATATGATGATTTCAATTTGTGTTCGCTTTGTGAGGGGTGCCTTGAAATAAGGGTGAATTTAATTCTATAGGACAAAGCTCAAAGAAATGTTTCAGTTTTTCTGTTATTTTGAGATATTTACTTGATATCACTTGACAAAATTGAAAAATTAATGTATATTATAGCATCAAGCACGTTTGACGTGCAGAAATATAGGAGGAACAAATTAATGGCAAAAGGTACTGTAAAATGGTTCAACACTCAGAAAGGTTACGGATTTATCACTAAGGAAGATGGAGACGACGTATTTGTACATTACTCTGCAATTCAGTCAGATGGATTCAAGAACCTTGAAGAAGGACAGGCTGTAGAGTTCGAAGTACAGGATGGAAGTAAAGGACCACAGGCTGCAAACGTAGTACCTGTTTAAGGTTTTCAGAAGGCATTTAAAGGAAGTATTAGGAGGAACAAATTAATGGCAAAAGGTACTGTAAAATGGTTTAACACACAGAAGGGCTATGGCTTTATTACTAAGGACAGCGGCGAAGACGTATTTGTACATTACTCAGCAATCAAAGGTGACGGGTTTAAGAATCTTGAAGAAGGACAGGCTGTAGAGTTTGAGATTCAGGAAGGAAACAAGGGACCTCAGGCTGCAGACGTTGTTGTATTAGATTAATCATAATCAATCAATTTCGATAGATTTTATAGTAAGGACCGGAATTTAAATTCCGGTCTTTTTATTTGGCGTTCTGTATTTTCCTTAATATGGAAAGAATCCTGTTTTCATCCATTTTTCCCTCTTTTCCCCAGACGATCAGTGAGCCTTCCTCTGTGAATTCGTAAACCGGTCGGAAGGTGATGCGGTGCAAAGGCAACGGGCCATGCTGTTTGAGTGCCTCTATGTGTTTTTTCGTCCCATAGCCTTTATGATGTTCAAAACCGTATTCAGGGTATACCTCTGCATATTTGTACATTATTCGGTCCCTAGTTACCTTTGCGATATTTGAAGCCAGGGCGATCCTCAAAGACAACGAATCCCCTCTGACGATCTGTCTGTTCGGAAAAATCAATTTGAGATTCTTCCCGTCAACGAGTGCCATGTCAAATGTGACCTTCAAGTCATCCACCGCTTCATTCATGGCCATATTCGTTGCATTCAGGATATTATACTTGTCTATAACCGCTTCATCACTGATTCCCGTACCAAATCTGATTTTATTCTTTAATACATATTCATAAATGAGTTCCCGCTTTTTTTCGGAAAGTTTCTTGCTGTCTGTCAGAAATGGCAGATCTGTCAGGATATTTTTTTCATCTGTTTCGCTTAACGAGACAGCGGCAGCCACCACGGGGCCCGCAAGCGGTCCACGTCCCGCTTCATCAACCCCTATCAATCTTCTGTAAGTCTTTTTGAAATCTGTATCAATAGACTGTTCCACGATTCCTCCTGATGTATACGGATCAGATAAAAAGGGTCTTATCGGCAAGAATAAACAGGAAAAAAAGGCCTGCCATAACTATCAGGGTAATCCAGTCTGAAACACCAGCCGTCATTTCGTTGTATTTTGTTCTGCCGGAATGTCCGTTGTAACATCTGACGTCCATTGCAAGCGCCAGCTCATCAGCGCGCTTAAACGTATTTACAAGCAACGGGATGATTATCGGAAAGAACGCCTTTATTCTGTTGATGATGTTGCCGTTGTCAAATCTGGCTCCACGACTCTTTTGAGCCTTGATAATCTGATTGGCTTCGAGTGAGATGACGGGAATAAATCTGATCGCTATAGACATGATCATGGATATCTCATGGGCATACTGAGCCTTCACCCGGAAGAATTTCAATATGCTTTCTACGGAATCGGCTATCTTCAACGGAGACGTGGTAGCTGTAAATACCGTTGAGAACCAGATAAGGAGGATCAATCTTACTGAAACCTTTGCGGATTGAAGCAATCCTTCCTCGGTCAGCTTTATAAATCCGAGATCTATGATGATTCGTCCCGTCGAATCAAACATCTGAAAGATAAAGACCAGTAAAATGAGAATCCAGATAGATTTAATCGTTTTTACGGCCAGCGTCATCCCCATTTTTGATAAGGCGATCATTCCGAGGACGAATACGGTATATAAAGCGATTGACTCCCAACTGTTCAGCATGAACAATACGATAATGCCGGCAATTGTGTAAAAGAGCTTAATTCTCGCATCTACTCGATGGAGAATAGAATCCGTGGGGACATAACGCCCCATTATAAATTCAAAATTCACACGCTTTCCTCCAGGAGGCAGACCGTTTTAGCCGCAATGCCCTCTTCTCTGCCTTCAAATCCCAGGCCCTCGGTCGTCGTGGCCTTGATACTGATTCTGTCAACAGCCGTGAAACATTCTCGACTGATATTTTCTTTCATCTTCGGAATATAATCCATCAGCTTGGGCTTTTGAGCTATAATCACCGAATCCGTGTTGATAATTCGATACCCGCGGTTGAAAACCTGTTCATATACCCTGCCAAGTAGCACAAGACTGCTGATGTCCCTGAACCGATTGTCCGTATCCGGAAAGAGTCTTCCGATATCGCCGAGATTTAAGGCACCAAGCAATGCATCCATAAATGAATGCAGAAGTACATCCGCATCAGAATGTCCAAGGAGGCCCTTTTCAAAGGGGATGCTAACGCCTCCAATGATCAGTTTCCTGTTTGATGTGAGTTGATGAACATCATAGCCGATCCCTATTCTCATCTTTTGATCTTCACCGGCATGATAATATGCAAAAAGCCCGCCAGATCCTGATCGTTGATCTGGAGTGCGTTATCTTCATCCACAAAATTGAGTTCCACCTCATCGCTCTGAAAATGCTGAAGTCCCTCGATCAGGTATGACGGATCAAAGGCGACAAGCATGTTCTGCCCCTCTTTTTTGATTTCGAACGGAATCTCACCATCGCCTCTGTCCTGTGAACGTGCCGATACCGTTAACTGTTCATCTGAAATATCCAGTTTGACGATATCCCCCTGTGATTTGGCGATAATCTTGATTAATTTCAACGCCTTCAGCAGTTCGGGTCGGTTGATGATCACCTTTGTCTGAAAGCTTTCGGGGATGACGGCCTTGTAATTCGGAAAATTCACATCCATCAATCTTGCCACGAATGTGATTTTCTTTATCTTGGTGATGACCCTTTTTCCGTCGAATTTTATCTTAAAGTCGTCCTCGTCCGATTCTCTCAGGAGAGATTGTATTTCCTTCATCGATTTCAACGAAAGGAAAAATGACAGCGGAGTGGAATCCCCATCGTATATCATTTCTTCCGTGACGGCCATTCTGTAACTGTCCGCGGAAACAAGTCTGAGATATTTTCCCGAAAACTCCCATAGAATACCGTTCAGATTTCTGATCATTTCATCTGTAGTGGCGCAGAAAATAACGTTTTCCATCATCCTCAGAACGGTTTCCCTAGGAACGGTAATATCTTCCCCGATTTCCTCGAAATCCAATTCGGGATAATCCTCGGAGTTCATGACCGGAATCTTGATTTCACCGGCCCCCGTATGAGCGATGGCCTTGTTGGATTCAAGACTGAAAGTCACTTCATCGTTCAGAAGATTTTTGGAGATATCATCCAGTGTCTTGGCATCCAGCACATAAGATCCTGATCCCTCGACGTCTGTCGTTTCGACCTGTATCTTTATGGAAGATTCCATGTCAGTGGCATTAAAGAAGATTTCACCCTCGTTCGCAAAGATCTTTATTCCGGATAGGACTGGTTTTATATTCTTTTTTGGTATAACGTTTACTATCTTGGAAGCTGCACTAACAAGTTCAGATTTTTTCATTGTGAATTTCAAAAAATCACCCCTATATTTCGTTTGTCGTTATAAAATCAAGGATATTCCGGAAATCGTTACCGAAATATCTGTCATTCTGATATTCTTCCTGGATATCAGAAATCTTTGAGAGGATCCTCTCAAGCTTTTCGCCGGATCTTAGCGGTCTCAGATATTCAATTCCCCTGTACGCCAGCATGATTTCTATGGCAATCACCTTTTCCGCGTTTGCGATGATAGAATGGGCTTTTCGCACCGCTATGGATCCCATAGAGACATGATCCTCCTGGAAGGCGGATGTGGGGATGCTGTCCACAGAACCTGGATGTGACAGAGCCTTGTTTTCAGAGGTCAGGGAAGCAGCGGTGTACTGCCAGATCATGAAACCGGAATTGATTCCTTCCTCACCCCTTGCCAGGAACGGTGGAAGAGAAGATACGAGCGGGTTGACGAGTCTGTCTATTCTCCGCTCCGTTATACTGGTCAGTTCGGTCAGCGCGATTGATGTGAAGTCAGCGACGAGTGCTATCGGCTCGCCGTGGAAATTTCCACCGGAAATGGCCTCGTTCTCAAAAATGATCGGATTATCTGTGACAGAATTATATTCCCTTTCGAGAGTCTGCCTGGCGTAATCCAGTGTATCCCTGACCGCACCATAAACCTGTGGCATTGCCCTGAGTGAATAGGCATCCTGAACCTTACCGCAGTTCCTGTGAGATTCCTTGATCTCACTGTCTTCGAGATAATCCAGGAGCCTTCTCGCCACATACTGCTGTCCGGGATGAGGTCTGAGCTCGTGTATTCTCAAGTCAAAAGGTGAGGTGGAAGCCCTGAGGGCATCTACACTCATAGAAGCGGAAACCATCGTCCATTCAAAAAGTCTGTAGGCACGCAGCAAAACGTTTGTCAGAACCGAACACATCATCTGTGTACCGTTTAAAAGGGCCAGTCCCTCTTTCTGAATCGGGACAAGTGGTTCTATCCCTTCTATTTTCAGAACATCAGAAGCCTCTTTCAGACTCCCCTTATAATACACTTTTCCTTCGCCAAGCATGGCCATTGCAACATGTGAGAGGGGGGCAAGATCTCCGCTGGCACCAACCGACCCCTGCGCCGGGACATAAGGGGTGATTCCCCTGTTCAGAAAAGCGATGAGAATCTGTAAGGTCTGATATCTGATTCCAGAATACCCTTTTATCAGTGAATTGACCCTGAGTAACATCATCGTTCTGACGATTTCTATCTCAAGCGGTTCTCCAACACCAGCCGCATGTGACAGAATGATATTTCTCTGAAGGTCATGTGATTTCGAAGGATCAATACGTACACTGGCCAATGCACCAAATCCTGTCGTGACACCATAAACAACTTCCGATCGGTCTACATGCCTCTGTACCCTTCGAGCGCTTTCATCTATTCCGGGGATACATTTTTCATCAATTTCAACCGGCTCCATCCTGTAGGCGATCTGTTCAACTGTCGATAAATCAAGGTTCGTACCATCAATTTTAATCATTTTCTTCCCCCTGTAATAATTCTTCTCTTTCAGATTCGAGACTTTCCATGTTCTCAAGGATCTGAAGCAGTTCATTCTCTATCTCTATCTGTCGGTTTCCAAGATCGTTCAGTTTTTGATAGTCATTTGCATAGAGTGGACTGTTCATGCTTCTTTCAACGGTCTTTTTTTCCTCTTCCAGTTCATGGTATCTCTCTTCCGTAGCAATGATTTCATTCTCTATCTTTTTTATTTTATTTTTTAAGGCCTTCTGTTGTTCATAATTTAATTTCTTTCTCTCATTCTTGTTGCCTTTTGTGTTAAAAGCCGATTCGGATTTGATATCCGCTACATATTCCGCGACTGAATCGACCGTTCTGACATGATCCGGTGTCAGGACAATGATCTTATCCGATACGTAATTCAAGAGTCTTCGGTCATGGGTAACCATCAGAATGGCTCCCTCATATTCCATAAGGACTTCCTGCAGTCTTTCAATGGACAGGAGATCCAGATGATTGGTCGGTTCATCCAATATCAGGAGATTGGGTCTTTTGAGCAGAAGCTTAGCGAGTGTCAGCTTTAATTTTTCACCGCCGCTCAGGACTGAAATTCTCTTGTTGACATCGTCCCCACTGAAGCCGAATCGTCCGGCGTATCCCCTTATTTCCCCGTCATACTGCATAAACATGATCGTGTTCAGTTCCTCGAATATCGTGTTTTTCTCATTCAGATTGGAAAGATCCTGAGAGAGATAGGCGAAGTGGACCTTATCCCCGAATTCAAAAAAACCACCGTTGGGTTTTTGCTCACCGGCAAATGTCTTCAGCATGGTAGATTTTCCTACCCCGTTTTTACCGAGAAGAACGACTTTTTCACCGCGATGCACTTCAAATGAGGCGTTTTTAAAGATCTGCTTTCCCTTTATACTTCTCGAGAGATTTTCACATTTCAGGACAATATAATTGGCACGATCCGGTTTTGGAATATCTCCGATATGCGTCTGCTCGTCGTTGAGAGTTTCCACATTGTTCAGTTTCTCTTCAACTCTCTCAAGCATCTTTTCATGACTGTGCATCTGACTGATGGCCTTTTTACTTCCCATTTTCACCCAGGTTTCAAATTGTCTGACCAGCTTTTTCTGTTTTTCCACCTCAATTTCCAGTTTCTTTATTTCGCGTTCCTTGGATTCTATCATCCTTGTCCGCTGCATCAGATAATCTTCATATTTCATCCTGAAATTCCATATCTTACCGCCATTGATTTCAAAAACCTGATTGATAACGCCATTCAGCATCTCACGATCATGAGTAACCATTAAAAGGGTTCCCTTGTAAGATTTCAGAAAGTCTTCAAGCCAGTATACCGATGCGATGTCGAGGTGATTGGTCGGTTCGTCGAGGATCAGCAGATCATAATCCCTCATGAACAGTTTTGCAAGGGAAACTCTGGTCAACTCTCCACCGCTGAATGTTTTCAGCGGCCTCTCCCAGTCGTCTTCGGAAAAGCCGACCCCCTTAAGAATGGATCTGATCTTCTTTTCAAAGGAGAGATGTTCATGCTCTATTTCTACTTCATTCTCTATATGATTGATGACATCCTGGAATATCTTTTCCATTTCCTTCCACAGTGAGATATCGGGTTCTTCGACTCTGAATTGCTTCTGATAGCCTACCTTTATTCCCTTTTTGGTGATGACGGAGCCGAGTGTCGGGGCAATTTCTCCCGTAAGGATCTTGAGTAATGTCGTTTTACCGGATCCGTTCTGACCGATAAGGGCTATCTTGTCTCTTTCCTCTACCTGTATGTTACACTCGGAAATAAGCATTGTATCAGCAAAACCGAATGATAAACTGTCTGTCCTAAGTAACATAAAAAACACTCACTTTCCTGTAAATAGATAAAAAATCAGAAAAATACTTCTGAAATAAAACAACCTATTATAACAAATCTGACAGTCATTCTCCACAAAGTAAGAATTTGGAATGGGAAACCGATGCTGATTCAATCATACGAGTATAAAAAGAATATCATTTTCCAATATTTTATGAACAGTTCTCACAGATAATCATGTTATAATACACTGATGGGAGTGATTTTTTGAAAATTTACGGAAGAAATGTCATAAAGGAATTGTTGATAAGTGATAATACCAATCTGATAAAGAATATTTATATATCAAAGGAAGCTCATGGATCCATGACACAGATCAAAGAGGATATCAAGGCGAAAGGGTTAAACTTTTCTGAGATTCCCGGTAAGACGATGGACAATGTCCTGGGGTTAAATGTCAGGCATCAGGGAATTTATGCGGATATCGATGAATTTGAGTATTATGCTGAAGAAAGATATGCGGCAGACGCTGAGGCGAAGTCCGAAGGCTTTCTGATTATTCTGGATCAGGTCAATGATCCTCAGAATTTTGGTGCCATCATCAGAACGGCTTACGGAGCCGGTGCAGATGCCGTTGTCATTACAAAAGACAATTCAGCTCAGGTGAACCCCACCGTGATTAAGGTTTCAACCGGATTGGCGTTTAACATTCCGATCATCCGAACGGTTAACCTTGCAAGATTTCTGGATATCATCAAGGACTCCGGTTTCTGGATCTATTCAGCGGATATGGATGGTGAATCCTATGAGTCGGTCGACTGGGATCAGAAAACGGCACTTGTGTTTGGGAACGAAGGAAAAGGGATCAGACGACTCGTCGGGGAAAAGTGTGATCATACGGTAAGTATTCCGATGAAAAGGGAGATGGATTCGTTGAATCTCTCAGTATCCGTAGGTGTTCTTGCCTTTTCCGTGGCATCCAAAAGGAGTTAATCGTTGGCAATAAGAAAATTACCGCAGGAAATATATATGAAAATAGCCGCCGGAGAAGTGGTAACATCCGCTGCATCTGTTGTGAAGGAACTTGTGGAAAACTCTATTGATGCGGGTTCATCCTCGATACATGTAGAGATAAAGAATGGCGGTCGTGATTCAATCCTGGTGAATGATAATGGAAAAGGTATTCCTTCTGAAGAATTAAAACTCGCAGTAGAGCCTCATGCCACCAGTAAAATAGATCAGTGGGATGATATCCTGAACCTTTCTACTTACGGTTTCCGAGGCGAGGCCCTTTCATCTGTCGCATCCGTATCCGAGATGTATATCTCATCCAAGACGGAAGAAGAGAATACGGGAAAGAAGATATATTTCAGAGGATCGGTACCGGTTGAGGAAAAGACGGCGGTTATGAACCGGGGGACGGAGATAGAAATCAGGAATCTGTTCTTTAACGTTCCGGCAAGGAGAAAATTTCTGAAATCGCCTCAGACGGAATCGAGGTATGTGCTGGATACGATAGAAAAATTTATCCTGTCGAATCCGGAGATTGCCTTTCAATTTGTCAGAGACGGCAAGATGATCTATGATATAAAACCGGAACCACTTGAGATAAGAATCAGTAGAGTGCTGAAGATAAAGGAAAGGGAAAATATCGTAAGGGTAAATTTTTCGGATAACGGTTTTTCGGTTCACGGGGCGGTTAGTTCTCCGCAGATCAACAGACCGAATCTCACCGGAATCACGCTGTTTGTCAACAGCCGATACGTGAAAGATTCCATAGTCTATGCAGCCGTTAAAGAATTCTTTTCTCCCCTGTTGAATAAAGGACGCTATCCCCTTGCGGTCCTTTTTATCGATATTCCGCGGGATACCGTGGATATCAACGTGCATCCTCAGAAACTTGAAATAAAGTATTCCGATGGTGGTGCCGTTTTCAGGATCGTTAAAAGGGCCTTGAACAATGCCTTTAATAATTATTCGCTGCAGATCAATACCGTTAAGGCAGAGGCGTCGACCCTTCAGGAAACGGTGGATGAATCCTATACCTCTCCGGCCATAACGGAGAACCATGATCAAGGGAAGTCTTTCGGTCAGGATGTTTCCGTGTTTCATAGAGAACCGCTTTATGCTGAAAAGAAGGCGTGTTCGTTTCAACCGGCCGGAGAACGGAAAATGGTTAATACACGGGAAATACTCAGTAGTCTCGATAGAAGACCTGTCATAACAGACATATCTGTTAATGCAAATGAAGCGATCAAGAACGGTAAAAGTGGTGCCCGTTTGTTTTCTGGACGAAGGATTCTCGGGATCGTAGACAGGCGATATATCGTTGTTGAGGAAGAATCGGGACTGACCTTGATAGATTTTCATGCGGCACACGAAAGAATTCTGTTTGAGAAGATCAAGCGAAATGAACGGAAAATAGTGGTTCAGAAAATATTATCACCGATAAATTTTGAAACGGACAAGGCCGCAATAGAGATACTGAATCATGAGAAACTGAAATTTGAGGAACTGGGATTTGTCTATCGGATAATCGACGATGAAAGAGTTGAAATCACAGGCATTCCCAATCTTATCGGTAAAAAGGAAGTAGAAGAGGTATTCAACGAGATTATCAATGAGTTGAGATTGATCGACCTTGAAAAAGAATCGAAGGTTATGGATAATATCTACGCAACCATAGCCTGTCATAATGCCTTCAGAACCGGAGACTTTGTAAACGAGGAAGAGGCGGGCGAGCTGATTAAGCAGATGGATGAATATGAGGTCTTTTCATGCCCTCATGGAAGACCGGTCAGATACAGTATTTCCTTTTCCAGCCTGGATTCTTTTTTTAAAAGAGGCTGATGGGTCAGACTAAAGGATAGAGCGGGTGAATGATGAAGAAAGCAAAAGTGGGAAAACTGCTGATGGATAAGAACAACAACACACCGGTAGTCGAATTGGATGTAGAAGGCGTAAATAAAAAGGTATACATATGGATAGGTGCCTGTGAGGCGTGGGCCCTGGCCATGTCCATGGAAGGTTTCTCCCTTGAGAGACCGATGACACACGATTTGTTGATCAGTGTTGTTGAAGCGCTTCAGGGAAAGGTGGAGCACGTTGTGATTCATTCGATAAAAGACGGCACTTTCCTGTCGAATCTTGTGATAAAAAAATATGTCCGTAATCCTGAAGGTGAAGGAGAATTTCGCGAGCATTTTATCGAGATCGATTCGAGACCTTCGGATTGTATAGTCATTGCCAATAAACTGAATGTTCCCATTTATGTTACAAGTGAGATACTGCTTGAAGCCGGAATCAGTGATTCGGTCAGTGTCAATAAGAAGGTACAGGAAGACAGGGAAAAACAGGAGTTCAATTCATTCTTGGATAATCTGAATATCGATGAGCTGAGAGACTATATGAAACAGAATGACCCCTCTTCAGAAACCGATGATGATGAGGAAGATGGGGAGTAGGTTGGGACGAACTCTTGAATAAGATTATAGATATCACGCAGTATAATTTTGATCTTTTGAAATACGATATGAATGAGTGGCAGAATGTGGTAAAAGAACTTGTTTACAATAATTCACCCACTATTTACCGGAAATATTTTAAATGCTATGATCTGGATCTAAATACGATGAAGGCATTTTATGAAAAAATTGAAAGACCGGAGTTTGATAAGCTCTGTCTTTTCTGGCAGGAGAATTCTGAGGAATTCAAGAGAACTCTTTTTGAAATTGCTGGGGGCATTTACAAAAAGGGGATAACCGATTTTGGTATCTTTTTGTTTGTGGGCCTGAAGAGGGAAATGATCACTTTCTTCAGGACCAAGAAAGGGCTTGCAATGCTTATCGATATCTGGTATTTACTGGGGGGTTCAAATGAGAAAAAACCTGGAGAGATTCTTGAGGTGGATGAAATTACAGCATTATTCACCGACAACTATAAAAGAATACAATCGTGAATTAACCGGTTTTATCGATTATCTTGAGGCAGAGGATCTGGAGCTTGAAGATCTTCAGCTGATCGATATAGAAGATTTTGTTTTCAGCCATGAGGTAGGTGAAAGGGCAAAGAACCGAACGCTTTCCACTGTAAAGTCTTTTTTTAATTATCTCTGTTCAAGAGGAATTCTTGCAAAAAATCCCGCGAAAGATGTAAAATTAATAAAGATAAAGCGTAAAAATCCGGTTTTTTTACAGGAAGAAGAGTATTTGTTGCTGATTCAGACGATAGATGAACAGGCAACCGGTTTTGTCGGATTGAGGGACAGGATGATCGTATCGCTTTTTCTTGCCACCGGCATGCGTGTCAGTGAAATAGCCGGAATGACCTTTGGCTGTGAGAAGAAGGGGAGAGACGGTCGTTATGTACTTGAAGTGATGCGAAAGGGGCAGGAGATGGATTTCGTGTATATGAACAGCGCGGTTTCCGAACTTTTTGATGTCTACCTGCATGAGCGGAGAAAGATAGAGACAACCTGTGAGGCAATCTTTCTGACCTATAGAAATAAACCGATTGACCGAACGGCTATCTACAGGATGGTTAAAAAGTACTTTGAAATGACCGGTATCGATAAAAAAAAGATGGGGCCGCACGTGTTAAGGCATACATTTGCGACGACGTTGATGAGTAAGGACGTATCCCTTTATAAGATAAAGGAGCTTATGAATCACAAAAATATTTCAACAACCGAAAAGTATCTGCATGTGATGGAAGAGGATCTGAAAGATGTGGTTGAGAAGATAGAATTATAGAAAGGAATCTATTATGGAGAATTATTCGCAAACGAAATTGGAATTTAAAAAAGTTCTTGAACTGTTAAGTGACTGTGCTTTTTCAAACTTTGGAAGAACAGAATCTTTAAAATTGGAACCTGTTGCCAATCCGGGTGAAGAGCTGAAGAATACAAGAGAAATGATACACCTGATGTTTCAGGAGGGGGAGCCTCCCATCGGTGGTATCTTTGATATAAGGGATGAAATAGACAAGGCGAGGGCGGGAGACGTACTTGAACCCCTTGAGTTGCTGAAGGTCAAGAACACCGTACTGGGAATGCAGACGCTCCGGGAGTGGTTTTCAAAACTTGAAGAACCCTATGCCTATCTCGGAGCCGTTATCGATGAAATGATAGAGCTCCCCGTGTTTGTCAAAAAAGTGGAACACGCCGTCAACGATATCGGGGAGATCAAGGATTCCGCTTCGGACCGTTTGCGACAGATCAGAGTGGAAAAGAGGAGAATTCTGAATACCCTGAAAAACAAACTGGATTCATACATCACTTCAAAATTTTCTTCAAATTTGCAGCAGGCCAGTTATTTCATGCGTGATGGCAGATATGTCCTACCGATAAAAAGTACCAGTCGTTCCAATATCAATGGGATTATCCATTCAACTTCATCGTCCGGTGGGACCTATTATATGGAACCTGAAGCGCTGGTCGAATTGAATGACAAATCCAGAGAGATCCAGGACAGGGAAATCGAGGAAATCAACCGGATACTCAGAGAACTCTCCATGTATGTACTGAACAATATCAAACAGTTTGACAGGAGTATCACGGCGCTTGTGAAGTTTGATCTCCTCTGGGCCAAGGCAAAGTATGCCCTTAAATACGGTGGAATCGTGCCTGAACTCAGTTCGGATTCCGATTTTAATCTGTTGAATGTCCGGCACCCGCTTCTTGGGGAAAGGTGTGTCCCGATAACGGTTTCCATTGGTCTTCAAAAACAGGGGATCGTCATAACAGGTCCAAATACCGGGGGAAAGACCGTTACCCTGAAGACGATCGGACTCGCACATCTGATGGCTCTTTGCGGTATGCCAATACTGGCATCGAGGGGGAGCAGGGTGGGAAACGTGAGTCGTATCCTTGCGGACATCGGTGATGAGCAATCGATCGAACAATCGTTGAGTACCTTTTCCGGGCATCTGAGAAATATCACGGAAATCGTCAACAAGGCGGATGAGAGGACACTGGTTCTGCTTGATGAGCTTGGAGCCGGAACTGATCCGGTTGAAGGAGCCGCTCTGGCGTTGGGACTGTTGGAGGTCCTGCTTGAAAAAAAGGTAAAACTGATCGTTACATCCCATTTGACCCCATTGAAGATTTATTGTTACGGTAACCAGAGGCTTCTGAACGCTTCCGTAAGCTTTGATATAGAAACCCTTTCACCAACCTACAAATTACGGGTTGGACTTGCCGGAAGTTCAAATGCGTTTGATATCGCTAAAAGACTCGGTGTACCCGATGCAGTCCTGATCAGTGCTGAAAAGTTTAAAAATGAGGAATATGGAAATGTGGATGAGGTTCTCAATTCCCTCCATGATGAAAAGCAGAAGCTTGAGGATGAAAAACAGAGAGCAGAGGATATCAGGCGTGAATTGGAAACCAAAGAGGAAAAGATGCAGGATAAGCTTGAAAAGATCCGAAAACAGAAGATAGAAGGATTTATGGAGGATATAGATGAACTCGAGGAATATATAGCGAGTTTAAAAAAAGAGGCAGAGCAGACGGTTAGCAAGCTTAAAATGGGGAAGCAGAAATCTCTGACGGATGTCAGGGAAACCAACAGAGATCTTGAGGCCATGAAAAACAGAAAGCTCGGTGAATTTAAGGAAAAACTGAAGATGGCGAGCAAGAGCGTCGGAATTACAGATCCTGATTCAATAAAACCTGGGGATTGGGTCAAGATCAAAGGGACGGATGTCGCGATGGAAGTTGTTGAAAAGAAATCGGGAAAGCTCATCGTACAGAATGGAATTTTGAAAGTGGAAGTGGATCCCGGAAATCTCGAGATGGCTGGGGAGTCAGAGATTCCGGACAGGGAAAGGGAACAGAAATATGTCTTTTATAACATGGGGAGTCAGACAGCCACTTATAATTCCAACAGACTGGATATCAGAGGCCATACGGTGGAAGAGGGAGTGGACAAGTTGAAGCTTTTTCTTGAGAATCTGATTCTGCATAACCACAAGACGGGTTACATTGTTCACGGGAAGGGAACCGGAAAACTTGCGGAAGGTATCTGGGATTATCTGAATTCTAACGGAAGAGTGTCTTCTTTCAGGATAGGAAAGCCTAAGGAAGGAGGGACCGGTGTTACCGTTATAGAACTGTATTAAATTAAGGGGGGACTATTATGTCTGAAATGATTATTAGCGGAGGAATTGAACTTAGGGGAAAAGTTCAGACCAGCGGATCTAAAAATGCCGTATTGCCAATTCTGGCTGCGAGTTTGCTGACCACAGAAAGGATTGTTATTAAAAGAGTACCTGATCTTGAAGACGTCAGAACGATGATAGAAATATTAAACGCCCTTGAGATAGAAACCGTTTTTGAAGACGGTGTCATAGAGATCAAAGCTCACAAGAGCTGTAAGAATGTGGTACCTTATCATCTGATCAGAAAGATGAGAGCCTCGTTTAATATCCTTGGTCCACTCAGTGTGATGAACGATACAGCACAGGTTCCACTGCCGGGAGGTTGTTCGATCGGTCCGAGACCTGTGGATATACATCTGATGGGATTAAAAAAACTCGGTTTTGATAATCATATCGAATACGGAGTGGTGTTTACCGAAAAAGTTGGAATGGTAAAAGAGGCGGTCATCGATTTGCCGTTTCCATCGGTAGGTGCGACCGAACAGATCTTATCGACAGCGGTAAAGCTCGAGGGGACAACAACCCTGCTGAACAATGCCGCAAAGGAACCTGAGATCACTCAGCTGGTAGATTTTCTGATTGGTATGGGAGCCAAAATAGAAGGAAAGGGAACTTCTACGTTAAAGATTACCGGTGTCAGGGAACTGCATGGTCTTGAATTTGAGGTTATCTATGACAGAATGGAAGCCGGGACTTATCTTATCGCGGGATTGATAACCGGTGGCGAGATAGAGGTCGAAGGATATGTGGAAGAGGACAACATTGCCTTAACCGAAGTGCTTACAAAGCTCAATGCCCCTTTCAGGGTAGAGAAGGACAGAGCCTTCACTTATCACTCACTTACGCCGATGAAAGGCGCATTTGTAAAAGCCGATGTCTTTCCTTACTTTCCAACGGATATGCAACCTCAGATGACGACTTTGCTGACACTCTGTCAGGGGCAGTCCGTTGTTCAGGATGTGGTCTTTCCTGAGAGGAATTCTCACGCAGAGGAATTGAGGCGGTTTGGCGCGGGAATATTTGTAAGAAATCAGAGTATAATGATAAATGGCGTTGATGAACTTGAAGGTGCCCCGGTGATGGCTACGGATTTGAGGTGTGCGGCGGCACTTATACTCGCCGGTCTATCGGCAAATGGAGATACCCTGATCCAGGAAGTGGATCATATTTTCAGAGGATATGATAAAATAACGAAAAAGCTCAGAGGCTTGGGAGCTGAAGTAGAGATAAAATAATTGTTTTAACAGAATGAAATTGGAGGTTGGGAATGGCAAAGTTTAAGGCTTTGGAAGATTTTGCTGCGGAAGGTAAAGGCCCGGAAGATATACCGAATGAATTGCCTTTAATTCCGATGAGAACAAATATGTTGATTTATCCCGGGGCGGTGATGCCCTTTTATATCGGGAGAGAAAAATCGTTGAACGCGTTGGAAGATTCTATTGAGGATAAGGGGAGATTTTTATTCCTTGTGTCGCAGAAAGAGATACAAATTGATGAACCGGAAATAGATGATCTTTATGAATATGGCATAGTAGCAAGGATTATGCAGCTGATGAAGTTGCCGGACAACTCGTTTAAGGTGTTGGCCGAAGGGGTAACGAGGGCGAGAAGATACGATACGGTAATGGATGAAGATTGCTTAGTTACTAAAATAGAGATCCTTGAAGCCAAATACAGGAACACAAAATCCCTTGAGGTACTTGTGAGAAGGGTAAAGGAAGAGGGCCGTAGGTTCTTCAATCTGACGAGAAGAATTCCGAACGAAGCGCTTCAGTCCTTTGATAATACGGATGATCCGGATAAGTTTGCCGATCTGATTGCTTCCATGCTTCCGATTAAACTGGAAGAAAAGCAGATGCTTCTTGAAATCGTTCACCCTAAACAGAGATTGGAACTGCTATTGGAAATACTTCTCAGGGAAAACGAGCTGCTGAAGATAGAAGAGGATCTTGAAAGAAAGGTCAAGGGAAAGATAGAACAGAATCAGAAAGAATATTATCTCAGGGAAAAGATGAAAACGATCAAGGAGGAACTGGACGGTTCCGGGGATCCGGAAATCATGGAATATAAAGAGCGGATTGAACAGGCAACACTCCCCGAAAAGGTAGAGGAAAAAGCCCTACAGCAACTTGAGAGACTCGAGAAATCTCCCGCCTTTTCAGCTGAATCGACGGTTATCAGAACGTATCTGGACTGGTTGTTGGAACTCCCGTGGTTTGTGGAATCAGAGGATATCATAGACATCAAACAGGCCAAAAAAGTCCTTGATGAGGATCATTACGGATTAGATGAGGTGAAGAAGCGAATTCTGGAATATCTTGCCGCCCGTTCATTCTCAAAAGGGTTGAAGGCACCAATTCTATGTCTCGTCGGACCTCCGGGTGTCGGTAAGACATCTCTCGGGAAATCGCTTGCACGAGCGATGAACAGAAAATTTGTCCGGATGTCCCTTGGCGGTATGCGTGATGAAGCCGAGATCAGAGGACATAGAAGGACCTATGTAGGGGCACTCCCCGGCAGAATCATGCAGCTGATAAGAGAATCGGGGGTAAAGAATCCGCTGATTCTACTCGATGAAATAGATAAACTGGGACAGAGTTTTCAGGGAGACCCGGGAGCCGCTTTACTCGAAGTCCTTGATCCCGAGCAGAACAAGTCTTTTACCGATCATTATCTTGAAACGGAGTTTGACCTTTCCGGTGTTATATTCATCACTACTGCAAATGTCTTATACACCATTCCACCGGCCCTTCTCGATCGTATGGAAACTATAGAGATTCCGGGTTATACCAGGATAGAAAAGGAGAAGATTGCCACACAGTACATTCTACCTGAAATCCTCGAAGAGCATAATATGAAGAATAAAGTGAACGTTACAACGCATGCCGTCAATGAAATCATCGATTCTTATACAAGGGAGGCCGGGGTCAGGAATCTGCAGAGGGAACTGGCGTCGATTATCAGGAAGAGTGCGTTGAAGTTGCTTGAAGAGTCAATAGATCAGGTCAAGATCAGAAAAGGTGATGTTGAGGAGCTGCTTGGCCCCGCAAGATACCTTGAAGATGAGAGATTAAAAAAACCTGAGATAGGGGTTACAACAGGCCTTGCATGGACATCTGTCGGAGGGACGGTTCTTCAGGTCGAAGCCCTGTTTCAACCTGGTAAGGGAAACATACAGCTGACGGGACAACTCGGTGATGTGATGAAGGAGTCCTCACAGATAGCTTTATCATTGGCCAAAGTCAAATGTCAGGACGATTGCAGTGAGGATTTCTTTGAAAAAAAAGACCTGCATCTGCATTTCCCGGAAGGAGCAGTGCCAAAAGACGGACCTTCTGCGGGGGTAACGATACTTACTTCCCTGGTTTCCTGTCTGAAAAACAGACCGGTCAGAAATGATATTGCCATGACGGGTGAGATAAGCCTGCGGGGCAAGGTCTTTCCAATCGGGGGTGTACGTGAGAAGGTCATGGCTGCCTACCGGATTGGAATAAAAGAAGTCATATTACCGTTAGAAAATCAGAAGGATTTGTATAAAGTTCCTGATGAGATAAAGGAAAAGATGAAATTCCATTTTGTCGAAACGGTCGATCAGGTTTTAAATATTGCACTGGTAAAGGAGTAGACAGATGTATACCGTTAAAAAAGCAGAGCTCTTTAAAACAGCTTATCTCCCCAATCAGCTGGTCAACGATCAGAGGAACAGTATCGCCTTTGTCGGAAGATCCAACGTTGGCAAGTCTTCACTGATGAATGTATTGATCAACACCAAGATTGCAAAAGTCAGTTCCACGCCTGGTAAAACGAGATCGATCAACTATTTTCTCGTCAATGAAAGAGATTATTTTGTTGATCTCCCCGGGTATGGATATGCCAAGCGTTCAGAATCTGAGCTCAGAAAATGGGAGAAACTGATGACGGAGTATTTTTCGACAGCTGAAAGGCTTTCGATGCTTTTTACTCTGATAGATTCCAGGCATTCACTCATTAAAGCGGATTTTATTTTTCTGGAATGGATACTTCAGTTTCATATTCCGATAGCCGTTATACTGACCAAGACGGATAAGCTATCCCAACAGAAGATTCAGGAATCTGTGAGAGAAACTCGTGAAAGGATACAGCCTTATGGGGATTTTGAACTATTTCCGGTATCCAGTACGAAAAGGAAGGGGATTAAGGAGCTGATGAGTTTTATAGGAGCTGTTCTTAAGTGAAAAGATTCAAGTTTCGGCTTGAAAGGGTACTGCAGATTTTTAACAAAAGACGTGATCAGCAGAAAATGGCTGTACATCAAGCTCAAAAAAATCATGACATGAAGCAGGAATTCATAACGGATTTTAAATATCACATTGTTGAACAGGAGAACCGGTTTTATAATCTGATGAGATCCGGTCAGGCGACAGCTGTGGATTGTGTTTCGTGGGAAAATTACATCGATTCCGAATATGGGATGCTTGAGCGGTATAAGAAGGAACTGATGGAGCTTCAAAGGATACTCGATGAGGAAAAGAGGAAGTATCTCGCCATTGATAAAGAATGTAAAACACTCGAAAAGTTAAAGGATAAGAAAAAAGGCGAATTTTATTTCGAACAGAATCTGACTGTTCAGAAAGAAATGGATGAAATTGCCACGCAAAGAACGATAAAAAAATTAAAAACAGAAGGGGGTTTTTAAATTGGCATTTAAAAACTGGGAACAGGTATTTTGTGTTGAGCATCCTTTGATTCAGCACAAACTCACTATTATGAGAGATTCCACGACAGGACCGAAAGAGTTCAGAGAACTTCTCAGAGAATTGACATTATTGCTTGCGTATGAGGCTACAGCCAATCTTAAGACGAATGATGTGGAAGTGGAAACGCCGATTGGTATGACAAACGGAAAGAGAATTAATGATAAAGATATCGTTATTGTCCCCATACTGAGAGCTGGTCTTGGAATGTTCGATGCGGTTCTTACACTGCTCCCGAATGCTTCTGTCGGTTATATCGGCCTTTATCGTGATCCGGAAACTCATAAGCCCGTTGAATACTATGCCAAGATGCCAGAGCTTGAAGACAAGGAACTTTTCCTGCTTGATCCGATGCTCGCAACTGGAAATTCTGCGGCAAAGAGTATCGATATACTGTTGAAAAATGGAACAAAAGCGGAAAATATATTCTTCCTCTCACTTCTTTCAGCGCCGGAGGGGATAGATGAACTGCTCAAACAGCATCCGGGTATAAGAATTTATACCGCTGCGATAGATGAAAGACTCAACGACAAAGACTATATTGTTCCGGGTCTTGGAGATGCCGGAGACAGATTGTACAGAACAAAATAAATTATAAGGCCTCCAACAGGAGGCCTTTCCATTAACCTTACATAAAATTTCTGCTAAAATAAATTATCTTCTCTATAAAAGCGTTCTGTTTCGTATATTTTTTGTTAAACTTGTTGCTTTGTTTTTATATCCATCGGAGTTGTATTGATAAAGGACTACTACTAAAATAAGAAAAAGTCCGAATGCCGAATTATAATTACCCTCTGATTCCCCTTGCTTGGATTCCAGGCCGGTAATTAAGTCATAAGATCAATTGATTACAAAATAATAATTTCATATTTTATGAGTATCGAAAAAATATTTCATATTTTATACGGTTTATGTTTTAATCCATCAAATTTCTATAGGTGTTACACAATTACTACCGGACTTTGAAGGTACCATCATTTTATACGGAGGTGTATTAATGAAAAAGCGTATGTTTTTTGTCGTTATTATTTTCGTGATGCTGGGAACGGCTTTTGCTCAGGTATCGGGAGAAATCGCAGTTCCTTTTATTCAGTCGGAAGGAATCATTGCTGAATGTAATGATGAGGCTTTGACTTGGGAAGAGTTTTCAACGGCGTTGGAAAAGGCATTCCCGGGGGAATCCGTTTCATTTGAAAGTTCTGCAGAACCGGTTCTGAGAAAGGATTTTATTGTGTCACTTGTGGATTTTCTCGGCCTGTCAGCGGAAACAGAAACATTTGAAGATGCTTATACCTGGTCAAATGATGAATATGAGATACCGGAAGATTGCCTTGGCTATTTTACACTTGGCTATCAGAGTAATCATCAATTACTCGATCACAGATACGGTTATCTTGCCGCCCCATTTGAGCCTGTAACAAAATTAGAAGCGGCAAGGGCAATCTATTCTGCCAAATTCCCGCCACAGCAGGGTGGACAGGTTGTAACGGCTGTAACAGCTGATCCCCCCGGCTTTAACACCGTTTTCACCTCATCGGGATTAACCTGGACGCTTTGTAATATTATGGGTGATGGTTATCTTGGAACAGAGGAAAACGGTTTTTATATTCCAAGAATGATCAAGCAGATTCCTACTGTGGAAAACGGTTTGATAAAAATGCTTGATAACGGTGGAATGACGGTTACGTATCAGCTCAGAAAAGGGATCAAATGGCATGATGGTGTGGAAGTAACGGCAAATGATGCCAAATTCCAATGGGAAGTCATGACGTCGGATGCACCTGTAACTTCTAATTACTTTGAAAATCTGGTCAGTAAGGTAGAGGTTCACGATGATTACAGCTTTACCATCTATTTTGATCAGCTGATGGCAGATGCCAAATTCGGATCATCCGTATATGCCTATTATTTTGGATGGTTCCAGCTTCCCGAGCATGTGTACAGAGCGGATTTTGAAAAGGCAAAGGAAACCGGTCAGTGGGAGGAATTTTCAACTGAAGTGACAAGAAATCCGATCTTGTGCGGACCCTACAAGTTTAAAGAATACAAAGAAGGACAGTATGTCGTTTTTGAAGCGTTTGACGATTATTACATGGGAAGACCGAATATCGATACCGTCGTTTTCCGGATCATTCCGGATGCCGATTCGGTATTTGCATCTACCCTTAATGGGGAGATTGACGTAGGCAGATACACACTCGATCTGAAACAGAGTCTTCAGCTCAGGGATCAGAAATCGGATATTTATAACGTCTTTCTGACGCCGAATGTGGCTTATCAGTGCGTTGATCTTAATTTCAGGGATCCTGAAGATACCTCCAAACCCAATGAGCTTTTCGCCGACAAGAGAGTCAGACAGGCCTTCCTCCTTGGACTTAACAGGGATCAGATCAATATGATTGTGTATAAGAACGAAGCACAGATAGTGGATACATGGATTACAGAACTTCATATGATGAGAGAGGCCCTTAAAGATCCGAGGGTTGTTCATTATCCATATAATCCGGCTAAGGCAAGGCAATTGATGGAAGAAGCCGGCTGGCAAATGAATAAAGCGGGATATTTTGAGAAAGATGGTAAGGTCTTTGAATTTGATCTCATCGGTGCCGCCGGAAGTACGAGTACGGAACTACTTACGCAGCTTATCCAGGGAATGCTTAAGGGAATTGGGATGAAGGTGAACATCGATCTGAAGCCTTCACTCGTTCTCTGGACGGAAATCATGCCTACCGGGAAATTTGATGCGCTCCTGACAGGCTGGGGATATGGAATCAGTGATGAGGCAGCCAATTACTGGGGGACAAACTGTATTCCTTCTGAAGCAAATGGTTTTGGCGGAACGAATTATACGGGCTGGTCGAATGATGAGAATGATGCAATTCTCGAAGAGTTGACGCAGACTCTTGAAGCGGATAAGAAACTCACTCTCTACGAGGATCATTTTGCACTCTGGACGGATGAACTGCCTACTATTCCTCTTATGGCCGACCCAACACCTCATTTTGCAAAGAAATATATACAGAGCTTCAGCTCTACTTATGATGGTGGACTTGGCTGGACCATTCAGAATTGGTATATACAGAAATAATATGATTTTTTAGGACAGGACTGGATACAGTCCTGTCATCTTTTACTTAATTGAGGAGGAAGCTAATGGATTTTCAGTATTTAATAAAAGATATTCCTGATTATAAAAGGTTTTATACGGTTGATGAAATGGATGAAAGATCACTGAAATTGGCTGAAAAGTACGGTGATGTGGTTGAGTGCTATCAGGCGGGAAAATCAAGGAAGGGCCATCCAATCTATGTGCTTAAAATTGGGAATGGCTCTAAAAATGCCCTGATGTTTGGCTGTCCACATCCCAATGAACCGATTGGTGCGATGATGTTGGATTTTCTTTCGGAAAGACTGGCCAAAGATGAAGAACTCAGGAAAAGAATGGATTATACCTGGTACCTTATAAAGGTAATAGACGTGGATGGCACAAAACTGAATGAGGGCTGGTTTAATGACAGCACCTCTATCAGAAAATATGCTCAGGATTTTTATCGCCCACCGGCACATGAACAGATCGAATGGACGTTTCCCATCGATTACAAGACCTTGCATTTTGATTCACCACTTCCTGAAACACAGGTGTTGATGAAACTGATAGAAGAAAAGAAACCGGAATTTATGTTTTCACTTCACAATGCCGGTTTTGGTGGCGTTTATTATTATATTACAGAGGATTCCCCGGCTCTTTATCCGATATTTGAAAAACTGCCTGCCCTTGTAAATCTTCCACTGTCGCTTGGTGAGCCGGAAGCCCCTTATCTTGAAGCTATGGCGCCTGCGGTTTACGAGTTGTCTTCCATCTCACAGGAATATGATTACATAGAACAGAACAGTGATCAGGATCCGGCAACGATTATAAAGGCCGGGACATGCTCAGATGAATATGCGGCAAAGATAGCCGGCACCTTTACCCTTGTGTGTGAGATGCCTTATTATTATGATCCGAGAATAGAAGATCTATCGGATTCCGAGATGACGAGGAAAGAAGCCAGGCTGAAGAATATCAAACGATCACAGGAGATGAATTCCGTGTTGATGGCCATTTTTGATGAGATAGAACCGGAGATAATCAAAAAGGATTCTCCTTTTTATTCCGCTGTATCGCATAATCTGAAGATGATGATTCCCTATCTGAAGGTTGAGGAAAATGAAATCAATACGAACAGAGAACTGGAAAGAACCGCAAAAGTCTCAGAAGTCTTCGATAATCTGCTCGTTTCACAATTCTATCAGGGCTTATCCCTCGGTATGTTCAGAAGACTTGTCGATGAGAATCTTGAAACGGGGTCGGAGAAGATAAAAGCGGCAAAGGAAAAAGTGGATAAGATGTTTGATGAGCATTTCGATTACCTCGAGAAGGAATTCAATTACAAGACGATTCCTATAAAGGATCTTGTTACGGTCCAGCTGCTTGCAGGGTTGAATTCAGCGGATTATATTCAGAAGGGGAAGACATTTTAAAAAAAGAGGTTTAATATGAGAGGTTATTTTTTTAAGAGAACTCTTGAACTGATACCGATATTCTTTATCATATCGTTTATCATCTTTGCCTTGTTAAATGCAATGCCAGGTGATCCGCTTCTTCAGATGAGAATGCAGAATCCGAGAGCCTTTGCCCAGGATCCTGAAAGGCTGATTGAACTAAGAGCCTATTATCATCTTGATGATCCGCTGATAGTCAAATATATTGACTGGCTGAAGAATATCCTGACCGGAGATCTCGGTTATTCAAGTCAGTATAAAATACCGGTTGCAGAACTGCTGTTTTCAAGAATTCCGAATACACTGCTTCTTACCGTGACGGCGTGGATTATCGGGTTGGTGCTTGCGTTGCCGATAGGAATCTATTCCGCGGTAAAAAAATATTCCGTTTTTGATTATTCAACGACGATCTTTGCCTTTGTGGGAATCTCTCTACCTTCATTCTGGTTTGCACTGATGGCGATTATTTTATTCGGGGTCATTCTGCAATGGCTGCCTATTTCGGGGATAGAAACCTATGGGTTACAGGGATTCTGGACGGTGTTTCTGGATAAGATGAAACATCTTGTCTTGCCGGCTCTGGTACTTGGCATTGTTCAGGTGGCCTTCTGGGTTCGTTATATCAGGGCCTCGCTTCTTGAGGTGCTGGACCAGGATTACATTCGTACGGCGTATGCAAAAGGTGCAAGGGAGAACCGGGTTATCATGAAACATGCACTCAGAAACGCAATGATTCCGATTATCACAATCATCGCGCTGGATATTCCCTACTTCTTTGGCGGTGCGCTGATCATAGAAACCGTTTTCGCCTGGCCTGGAATGGGAAGATTGATGTATCAAGCGGTTTTAGCGAGCGATTATAACCTTGCCATCAACTGTCTGATGTTTCTGGCGATCATCACCCTACTGTCAAATCTTCTTGCGGATGTACTGTATGTACTTGTGGATCCGAGAATAAAGCTTGACGATGTAAAGAGGGGGGGATGAGATGTTCAGGAAAAAATTTGACGAATTGGAAAATGAGATTTCCGGCCTACCTGCAGGATCCTACAATCAACTCGTTCTGAAGAAGTTCTTTAAGCATAAAATGGCAGTGATCGGTGCGATAATCATTTCAGCACTCATCGTATTCACATTCATCGGTCCTTTATTTGTGGAGACGACTTATGATGAGATGGATTTTATGGCCATTTTCGCTCCACCTCTTTCGGAAAATCATTTTCTCGGAACCGATGAGCTGGGGCATGATGTCTTTGTTCGCATTATGTATGGTGGAAGAATTTCATTGATTGTTGGGATTGTTTCATCTCTTGTTTCAACAATTATAGGGTTGATTATAGGTCTGATTTCAGGTTTTCTTGGGGGAATCTGGGATAAATTACTCATGCGTTTCGTGGATATCATGCTTTCTATTCCGATGTTTCCCATACTGCTGATACTCAGTCTCGTTTTTGGTTCGGGGGTATTCAGTATCATCCTTGTCCTGACGGCTTTCGGATGGATGAGGGTAACAAGACTTGTCAGAGGCATGACGCTTTCGCTCAGGGAATCCGAGTACGTCATGGCTTCACAGACCATGGGACAGAGTAAACTGATGATCATTTTAAAACATATCCTTCCGAATGTCATTCCCATTGTCATTGTGAGTACAACGCTGAATCTTTCCTATGCCATATTATCTGAATCCTCCTTGAGTTATCTTGGAATGGGGATACAGCCTCCCATGCCTTCGTGGGGGAATATGCTTCAGGGGGCGATGACCTACATTCTAGGAACGGGGACCGGTCAAACTCCCTGGTGGCTGACGTTCTTCCCGGGTTTTTTTATCTTCATAACCGTGTTGAATGTCAATTTTCTTGGTGACGGTTTGAGAGATGCACTCGATCCCAAATTTGTGAGCGAGTCGTGATAGCATGAATAATTCTAACTGTATATTAAACGTTCAGGACCTTTCAATCAGTTTCAAGACAGAATTTGGCATTGTCAATCCAGTCAGTAATGTCTCTTTTTCCGTAAAGAAAAATGAAATTCTTGGAATTGTCGGTGAATCAGGTTGTGGCAAGAGTGTTACCGCTTACTCTATTCTGAGACTACTCCCCAATAATTCTATATTGGGCGAAAAGACGAGAATAGAATTTGAAGGGGAAAACATCCTGGCCTACGATAAAAACGAGCTTGCCAACGTGAGAGGGGAAAAGATCTCTATGATCTTTCAGGAGCCGATGACATCTCTTAATCCGATTTATACCGTTGGATGGCAGTTGGCGGAATCTTTTATCCTACACAGAAAGATGACTGAAGATGAGATTCACAGGGAATCGATGGCCTTACTGGAAAAAGTGAGAATCCCCGAACCGGAAAAAAGGTTGAAAGAATATCCACATCAATTATCGGGGGGGATGAGACAGCGTGTGATGATCGCCATGGCCCTTGCGTGCCAGCCAAGGCTTCTCATCGCTGATGAGCCGACAACGGCATTGGATGTGACAACCCAGGCGCAGATTCTGGAACTTATCAACGATCTTAAAGATAGGATTGATGCCTCCATCATCCTGATCACGCATGATCTCGGAGTCATAGCCGAGATGTGTGACAGGGTTATCGTCATGTATGCCGGTAATATAGTGGAAATCGGGGATGTGTATGAAATATTTGACCATCCCGGACACCCTTATACAAAAGGACTTATGTCATCGATTCCAAATATCGAGATCGAAAAAAAGGACCAGCGTAAATTATCGACAATAAAGGGGTATGTTCCTCATCCGGCTAATTTTCCGAAGGGCTGTCGGTTTAACCCGAGATGTCGGTTTGCCTCTGAAAGGTGTATTCGTTCAAATCCTGAACTTTTTCAGGTGGCTTCAGGGACTACTCATTATTCGAGATGCTGGCTTGAAGAGAAAAGCGGTGATGATGAATGAAAAATGAAAACTTATGTGAGATCAGGGATCTTTCCAAATGGTTCACTCAATCCAATGGGGCCTTCAGAAAACAGGTGTCCCATCTGAAAGCCGTTGATGGCTGTTCTTTCTCAATCAGAAGGGGAGAAACACTTGGGCTGGTCGGAGAATCGGGTTGCGGAAAGACGACATTTGGCAGAACTCTTGTGAGAATCTATCAACCTACTTCGGGTGAATTCATGTACTATGAGAAAGGAGAGGAAAACCCCACGGATATTTTCAAATTGAAGCCTTCTCGATTGAGGGGATTCAGACAGAAGATACAGATGATTTATCAGGATCCGTATGGCTCTCTTAATCCTCGAATGAATATAGAAAATATCATAACTGAAGGATTGAAGATACACGGTATAGGAAAGTCGAGGTCGGAACGCAGGGAAATCATCGCCGAAGTTCTTGAGAAAGTTGGGTTGAGACCGGAATACATGAGAAGGTATCCGCATGAATTTTCAGGTGGGCAACGTCAGAGAGTGGGGATTGCGCGCTCGCTGGTCGTCAATCCCGAATTCATTATCTGTGATGAACCGGTATCCGCGCTTGACGTATCCGTACAGGCGCAGGTGATCAACATCCTTGAAGGCTTGAAGGAGGATTTGAATCTCACCTATCTTTTTATCGCCCATGATCTGAGTGTCGTAAAACATATTTCGGATCGAATAGCGGTTATGTACCTCGGAAAGATCATCGAGATGGCCGAGACGGAAGAATTGTTTAAAAATACACTGCATCCGTATACGAAAGGATTGCTCGATTCAATCCCGGTGCCTAATCCACATATGAGAAAGAAGGGAAAACAGCTGCTTTCCGGTGATGTTCCATCACCGGTAGATCCCCCGCAGACCTGCCGGTTTTTAAAACGCTGTCCAAGGGCATTCGAAAGATGTACAAAAGGTATTCCTGAATTAAGGGAAATAGAGGCGGGGCATTTTGTTGCCTGTTACTTATACGATTGAAAGAGGAATACCGAGATAAAAAGAAGAAGGATCGAATCGTTCGATCCTTCTTCTTTTTTAAAATTCCCTTCCCCAGAGGAAGAGAACGATGCCAACTATGGAAGTTGTGTATATGGTATTTATGACGTCCTCAGTGGAATCTATGTAGGCAAGATTACTTTCTATAAAAGAGCAGGAACTGAAGAACAATATCATCATGATGATTATTAAAACGAAAAAGAAGACATTCCTTTTTTTCATAAAACCCTCCATACCTGATATACTGAATTATAACACAATCACATTTGAGGAGGTACGGTTATGGAGAAAAAACTCTACTGGGGAGTTCTAGGGACGGCCAATATCGCGAGAAAGGCGGTAATTCCCGGACTTCTTCATTCAAAGACGGGGAAATTATATGCGGTAGCGGGAAGAAAAAAGGAAAAGGTTGATGAATTTGCCAGCCTTTTTAAACCGGAAAGGGCCTATTATGCCTATGAGGATTTACTCTCCGATGAGAATGTAGAAGCGGTCTATATCCCACTTCCAAATGGTCTTCATATGGAATGGGTATTAAAGGCCTTAAAGAGTGGCAAGCACGTGCTCTGTGAGAAGCCTCTCGGCCTCAATACGGATGAAGTGAAGAAGATGTTTGAAGTGGCCGAGATCGAGGGAAAAACGCTCATAGAAGCCTTTGCCTATATACACAGTCCACTCATTCAGGAGATGAAGCGAATCGTTGAATCCGGTGAGATCGGAGAGATTAAATCGATGAATTCCACTTTCACTTTTGATCTCACGCCGAGAGTATCAGATATCAGATGGATCCGGGAACTTGGCGGTGGCGCCATGTATGATCTCGGCTGTTATACCCTGCATCTTTCAAGATACCTTGCCGATTCTAAGATAAAAGGGATTACTTCGAGTCTGTTACGAACAGAACAGGGCGTCGATGTATCTACTTCCTATATCGTTACCTTTGAAAACGGAATTCATTCCGTCTCCCACGTCTCTTTTAACGAGGCCCTTTCGATGAGATTCGAAGTCAACGGAACCTTGGGAACGCTGATGACACCACAGACGTTTAACGGAAGGGGTAATCTCGTATACAGAATAAAAAGGGGAAATGAATTAAAAGAAGTTGTCGTCGATTGCCCGGATAATTATATGCTGGAGATTGATCATTTTAATGCGGTGGTCAGGGGTAAAGAGACAGGTCTCCTGGCTGCTTCCGATTCAATAGAGAATGCAGAGGGCATCATTCGTGTTCTCGGAGAATAATCGGTTTCAGATAGATTCCTGTATATAATTTGAATGGGTCGAAAATCCCGGAATAAGCTGTTATGTGTAAAAAACACACTTAAACTTTGATTCCGAATTTTGACAGAATGATACTGGTAATCCAGTAACCGAACATGGTTATTAGGGCCGACAAGAACAACGAAAGATAGGTATTTAAACCGAGCTTGTTGATGAAAACCGGTAAAGTGACGAAGAAGAGTAATGAAGGAAGCACGAACCAGAAAATGTTCATTGACAGCTCGGCTACTTTTTTCTCATTTTTTGTATCGAAGTACAACCATATCAAGGCCAGTAGGGATGTAATCGGTAAAGAGGCAATTAAACCTCCCCAGAAAGAGGTTTTTTTACTGACTTCTGAAACGATAACGAGTAAGGTGGCCGATATGGCGATTTTAATAATGTATCTCAGCATATACTCCCTTCCTTTCTAATGAATACCCTATATTATACAGTAAATCATATGGATAAAGTGTGAAAAATGAAATCATCGTAAATTTCTCCTTTGAAAAAGAAGAGAAAGACGGATCGCTCTTTTTGGAGAGTTGACAAAAAAGATTTATGGTGTTATAATACAATAGAACACTAAAGAACCATAATATCAAAACGGAGGTGTGTTTATGGATAGAAATTATCCGATATTGGGAAAACTGGGAATAGCGTTGATTTTTTCCTGTCTGGCCTTGTTTTTACCTTTTTTGGCCGCAAAAATTGTGTTTGCCGGTATTGCCGGGATATTGTTTGCACTTTGTTTTAAAAAATTCAGAGTTCTGATGATTATTTTCTTTGTCATAGTGATGCTTGTGATGAGTGCGAGCTATTTTGTCCACGATTTTATCTCAGGATTGAATCTACCCTGGTTTATGCAGAGAAATTGGATGATGAATGGGAGTCATATGGAGTATTCGCTGGGTTTTAATTCAAGGGTGGTGCTTGTGAATCCCGATACAGCAGCTGCAGTCGATAAGATCCTCATTGTTAAAGGACATTCTGTCAGGATTAACTACAAAGAGGATATCGAAAAAGTGTATTTTCCCGATGAAATGAAAATGACAAGAGACAGTGAAAATGATGTACTGGTGCTCGATGGGATGGAACTGGACGAAAATAAAACTCTGGTGCTTGATGTCCCGGCAGAATTTCCATTTTTAAATCTGAAAGTCTATGCTCAGGCGGCGACGATAATGGGAGATACTCTGGCGGAAGATATAGAGTATCATATCGATGCCCTGAATGTACAGGGGAATTATCAGACAGAGCATCTCTATACTGAGAATTCTGTCCTCAACTGGAGTGGTATTCTGAACGGAAATGATTTTATCTTTGAAGCGGATGCGGCTAATTTTAACGGTGATGTCGAACAGATGAGACATTTTGAATTTGATTCCGAGGTCCTCAACGGGAATCTTTATTTTAAAGAATCCTGGGATGGGGAGAGAGTGGTTGAATTAAAGGCTGCCATCGGTAAATTTGATATCAGAAGACCTGCCGACAGTGATTCGATCCTTCATGTCAACCACGAAGGGGACCTGTTTAATGTCAATATCAGCGAATATAATTATTCGGATATGGATTAAGGCTGGAGGTGTGACTATGTTTAAAAGAATAGAAGCCTTTTTTGCAAAAGAATTCAGTGAAAAAGCGGGAAGATTGTTTGTGTTTTCCATATTTCTCTTTGTTCCGAATTTTCAATTTAAAATGTTGTTTCTTTTTCTGTTGGCCACAAGCATGCTGGCCTGGGATATTCAGCAGAAAAGAACCGTAAATCTCATGATTCTGCCATTTTCACTTTCACAGGTTTTCCTGCTCTCATGGGGATTTATGATATCGCTGATCACGATTACCCATTTTATCGGAGCGGCGATTCCCGTGGGTCTGTTAACGACAGGGTATTTTGTGCAATCGTGGCTTAATTCACTCATCTTTGCGACTTCTTATTTTTCTATCGCCATGATTTTTGTCATTTCCGGGCTTGACAATCTTGGCATGCCGTTTCTTGTTCTGATTGGGGACTGGATTCTTTCGTCCATCGGCGGATTCAGGAATTTCTACTGGTATATCAGCCCTGTTTCACAGGGGAATGTGCTGGCTTCAGCGACATTTGCGTTTGTTCTGTTTGCGCTTGCACTGTACATGTTTGTGAAGAAGGGGGCCACAAAATGAGCGTTACGATAACGAATATGACCAAGCGATTTGGCAGCAAGAGGGTTTTAAACGACGTGAGCATGGAAATAAAGAATGGAGAAATCTTTGCCCTGATAGGTCCAAACGGCGCCGGGAAGACAACGACTCTGCGAACGATATTTGGAGAAATCAAACCGGACCTCGGTGAGGTATCCGTTTTTGGAAAACCCATAAGTGCAGGAATAAAGGAAAAAATGGCCGTTATGCCGGAAGAAAGGTTGACCTTTTCGCGTTTTACCGGTTCGGACTATCACAGACTCTGGAGCAGATTGTACCCGACATGGAATGAGAAGGTCTTTTCGAGTTTTGCAAATCATTTCAGGTTCAATCTCGATGAGAGGGTCAGTACTTATTCGATGGGAATGAAGACTTTGCTGAATATGGCCCTTTGCATGTCAACCGGTGCCGATCTGATGCTGCTCGATGAGCCGACCCAGAACCTTGATCCGGTCATACGTGCCGAGATACTCAGTGTCATTAAAAATTATACGGAAGACCAGTCGGAGAAGACGATCATCATTTCCTCGCATGAGATCTATGAACTCGAGGAGATAGCGTCATCATTTGCGATTATCAGGGAGGGTGAAATCCTTTACAGTGATACGATTGATAATGCAAAAGAGAATCACAGGATCGTCAATACGGGTGAGACCGTGCCTTTTGGCGCTGTTATCGGTATTGTGGACAACGAGACACTCGTCAAGACGAGAGAAGAAGTAGGCCGATATCCCAATTTCAAAGAGATTATTCTTGGGTATCTTCAAGGAAAAAAAGAGTTTGTGCCATTTCAGAACAAGCTTGTCTTGTGAAAAGGAGGGGATATGAATGTTTACCACTGTGGATAAACATCTCGGCCTTCCGATATATATTCAGATCATGAATATGGTGAAAAAGGAGATTCTTCTTGGAAATTTCGTCGAGGGGGATCAGCTCCCTCCGGTTAGAGAACTTTCAAAGACCTTCGGGGCAAATATTAACACCGTCATGAGAGCTCTTGAAAAACTGGGAAATGAAGGCGTTGTGGAATCGAGGCATGGAATCGGTTATTTTATCCATGCAACGGATTCGATTGCCCGTGATGTCATAGAAGAGGCGGAGAATTTTGTGGAAAAACTCAAGAAAAGGGATATAGATCTTCCCATGACGAAAATGATCATAGAGGAAGTGTGGAAAAAGATATGAGTTATATATATTATAATATATTGATACGATTCACATAAATTAAAATGCTCTGTGTGTAATAAAATAACCTTCGCTTACGTCAATTTTATGAAACCCGAAAAATGATTAAAAGTGGAGGTGTTTTTAATGGGTATTATAGTTAGAAAGGCAAATAGTGATGATTTTTTCAGGACTTTCAGAGAGATGCAGAGAGATGTGGATACGGTTTTTGATAATTTTCTTTCGGGGAAAAGAGAACAACCCGGTTCTTTTATCGTCCCAAAGGTAGATGTTTACGGCAACGATAAGGAATATGTCTTTGAATTTGAGTTGCCGGGTTTTAACAAGGAGAACGTGAAGGTTAACGTTGAAAACAACGTCCTCACGGTTTCCGGTGAAAGTGTTAAGACAAAAGAGGAAGGCGAAGATAAAAATTATCATGTATCTGAAAGATGTTACGGTTCATTTAAAAGACAGTTCAGTCTTCCGGATGATGCTGATCTGAATACGATTTCCGCAAAATACAATGAAGGAATACTCGAATTGAAGATTCAGAAAAAGGAAGAAGAGAAGTCTCAGAGTATAGAAGTGAAGATAGATTAAAAAACTTCCCCATTAAGGGGAAGTTTTTCTTCACCCCCTTGCATTATTTGATGATTTGTGATAGAATACTTTCTGCGCATTGTGTGGACTTTGGTTATCCCGCGATGTATGTTTTGGAAAAGTGGTGTTGAGGCAGAGGTCCTGTGCGGCGAATGCCCGCGAACCTGGTCAGGTCCGGAAGGAAGCAGCCATAAGTGGTCTCATTCGGGTGCCATGGGGTTACCTGTGCCGAGCTAACTCTCCGACTCATATTAGGAAGCCATTGTGCCATGCGATGCGTTTTCTTTTTTTAAAATAATCCTGTATAATCAAATGAATAGATAGTTCTTTATCTGGAGGGGTGTGTATGGAAAAGAAATATTACAAGACTGCCGATTCCATTATGAGAGAAAAATGGTGGCAGGGATTGATTATCGGTCTTTGTGTAGCGGCGTTTGGTATTATCTTACTGGTTTGGCCCGGTATTACCTCAGCGATATTTGTAAAGCTGATCGGGATTCTCGCGGCGGCAATCGGTGTTTACAGACTTATTCAGGTTATAAAATTTAAGGGCCAGTCGACTAACACTCAGCCAAAGTCGATGTTGATCACGGAGACGATAGCCGGAATCGCAATAGGTTTTCTTGCGTTCATTTTTCCTGGGGTGATAGAGGTTGTCGCTATCGTTATCATGGGGATTGCTTTGGTTTATTACGGTATCTTTGATTTCTGGGCGGGCTTTTCCCTGAACGGAAACCGTGTCAGAACAGCCTTTAAATGGCTGCTGGTAATTGATGGGGTGTTGTCGGTTATTGTTGGCATATTCCTTCTTTCCAACCCTGTTGCCGGATTGATAACCGTCTTATGGGTGATCGCTTCTTATGCCATAGTGATTGGTGCTTTAAACATAACACTTTCTTTCTTCCATCCAAACAGGAAATGATCGGAACGAAATAAAAAACCGGTGAATTTATTCACCGGTTTTTTTCTATATCAAAGCAATATTATTCCTTCTTTTTCGCATTCCTGAATCATTGAGGACGGCCAGATAGAGGATTGTACTTCGCCGATGTGTGCTTTCTGCAGGAAATACATACAGATTCTTGATTGACCGATTCCCCCACCAACGGTATAGGGAAGTTTTCCTTCCATCAGATCCTTGTGGAAATCCATCTTTAGTCTCTCGGAGCAGCCTTCGATACCGAGTTGCAACTTCAGACTATCTTCATCGACTCTTATTCCCATCGAAGACATTTCAAAGGCACTGTCAAAGAGCGGATAATAAAATACGATATCGCCGTTTAATTCCCAGTCGTCATAGTCCGGAGCCCTTCCATCGTGTTTGATACCCGATTTCAGTCTTCCGCCGATTTTCTGGATAAATACCGCCTTTTTCTCCCTCGCTATCCTATCCTCCCTTTCTTTAGGGGTCAAGTCCGGATACATATCCTCCAATTCCTGTGTGGTAATAAACGTGATCTCTTCTGGGAGATAAGGACCATCGAGTTGCTTGTACTCAAAGGTGATATAACTTTCGGTGCTTTTAAATACCCTGAAGATGCTTCTGACAATTTCTTTGAGTTTTTCTTCGGTTCTATCCGCTTTTGCGATGATCTTTTCCCAATCCCACTGATCCACGTAGATCGAATGGAGATTGTCAAGCTCTTCATCTTTTCGGATGGCATTCATATCCGTATAAAGACCTTCACCGATAGAAAAATTGTATCGTTTCAAGGCATTTCTTTTCCATTTTGCAAGACTGTGTACGATTTCGACGAAGGTATCCCCGTCTTTCACCGTAAAAGAGACCGGTTCTTCTACTCCGTTGAGGTTGTCGTTCAATCCTGTTTCGGGTTGAACGAACAGGGGAGCCGAAACTCTGGTGAGATGTAATTCATAGGTAAGCGCACGTTCAAAATAATCCTTTAATTTCTTTAATGCAACTTCAGTTTCCAGTAAATCCAACTTACTCTGATAATCCTTCGGAAGTTTTAATTTCCCATTGTATCCTCTCCTTTAGTATAAATTGGGAAATTATAGCATATTCTCTGAAATAAAGCAAATAGATACGACTATATACCAATATCTTTGTTTTACTCACTATTTCTACTCTATTCTACTTAATCTGTTCAACACTGTTCAAGGGATGTTCAGAATATTTTATATTTTAATTTAATGAAACAAATATTCCTTTTTTCAAGGGGGGGAATGGGATAATTCGGGGATACCTATTTAAATTGAAGTAAAAAATTGGTAAATATTTCCTGTGTCAATGCGTTTTCTTTATTCCTTTGCTGATGACTCTGAAGAGAAATTTTCCCAAGCAATTTGAGAGGGGGTTCATTAATACCCTGTAATAATATTTTTGATCGGCTAATCCGGAGTTTATCCAGTATTTTCTATCTATTTCGAAGAGATTTAAGGCAAGTGCCTTCTGAACGTTAAAATTAATGGCCTTTGATAGAGAAATGTACTGAATCACACTTTCAGGGTGTTGGATAAATCGAATAAAAGTATCGACTTCCCCTGTCGAAATGGGTATTTTGAACGTATTAAGTCTGCGCGAAATATTGCCGCACGGAATCATTCCCCAGCGAGTAGCAACGATATTCAAATATTTAAGCGTCGGTTTCAATCCGCTTGACATGGTTGTAGAAACTGCAAGGAAAGGTTTTTTTATCAAGGGGCTTCTGTGAAACCACTTGCAATTTCGATCGATGAAAGTCTTGAGGATACCGGAGAGATTTTCCATATAAACCGGTGTGGAAAATATGATCCCGTCTGCAGCGATTAATTTCTCATTGATGTCAGCGACATCGTCATCCAATGGACAAAAATCCTTCGTAATACATAATTCGCAACCATTGCAATATCGAATATCATACTGATGACAGTTTATAATTTCTAATTCTATGCCGCTTTCATTCAACAACGAACCGATATTCTTTAATAAGGTAAAGGTGTTTTTATTTCTTCGTGAAGTATTTAAAGCGACAACCCTTTTTAACTGCATGATTTTTTGCTCATTTTACAGTAATCGCATTTTTTCATGAACAAACACTCCCCACACAGTGGTTTGCTTTTGCAGATGTCCTTTGAATGGACAACGATAAGGGCATGGAACTCGTTGTAAAAATACAAGTCATCGGGAATATTTTCTTCAAAAAATGACTTTAATTCATCGTAAGTCACACGGGTCATCCAGGAAAAGTCCTTTTTTAACCTGGAAAACATCCTTCTTGTATAGGCATCAACCACAAAAGTCTTATGATCAAGGGCATAAAGCATGATACTATCGGCGGTTTCAGGACCGATTCCGTTGATGTTTAAAAGTTGTTCTCTCAGTTCTTCCCTTTGTTTTATTTTTAAGGCGTAAAAATCAAATCTGTTGATCATCAGGAAATCAAGAAAATTTTTCAAACGCTTCGATTTGACGTTATAGTAACCGGCGTGTACGATCAAGGTGGCGAGTCTTTCTTCTGAGCATAAGGCCATCTTTCTCGGCTCAAGAATCTTTTCATCTTTCAGGTTTCTTATGGCCTTTTTTACATTAAACCATTGGGTATTCTGAACGAGTATGGCCCCCACCATCACCTCGAAGATACTATCTGCCGGCCACCAGTTCTGTTTCCCGTATTTCTTTAGAAGTGATTCATATATCTCGGAAAAAAACTGCTTCAACGTATATTCAATCCCATTTCATATTGTTTGAAGAGAATCTCGGCACCCGATTCGACAAGCTTTTCAAATACCTTGTCATCCTGCGGGAGATTGGTGATGATACATTTTTCCCTGTTTGTCTCTTCACGGATGAATCTTCTGGAATCTTCAATGATCTCTTTTAAATCGTATTCCGGATCGACGGAAAAGAGATCGACGATATAGGCCTGGTCGGGATTTTCTCCCCAGACAACGTAACCTATTGGATGAGAGCGTTTACCGGAATCGTATATGGCATGTTTAAAATATCTGTTTCCCGAATTCTGCAATGTAAGAGGTGTTCTTTGCCAGTTGGGATTCCTTTGGAAAATCATTTCCGCTCTCAGAGAAAGTTCATGAATGATATGTGTGTTGGCTTCTTTAAAGAGGAACCGATGGGGCGCATAATCGTTTAAATTAAAAATAAGGGAATACAGGTTTCTTTTTATAGAAAATCCGTGTTTTTTATAAAATTCTACCGCAAGCTCATGTGATGAAAGGACTTCCAGTGAAATTTCGGTTACTTTTTTCCATTTGAGATGCTCAATGACATGCTGTAACAGGAAGTAGGCACAACCGGACCTCCTACTTGATTTTATAACCCCCATTGAGTCTATTCGCGCACTATGAGTGCTTTTAGCCATGACGATGAATCCAATATATCTTTCCGCATCCATCAGAAAAAATGAATCATTCAAAGAGATTCGGTTTTCTATCATATCCATCTCAAAATCCTTTTCCGTCCAGTTGATTTCTATTGGATAATCATCGAAAACCTCATTGATTAAACTGACAAGCTTGCCGATATCTTCTTTTTTTATTGCCTTGATCTCCATAAAATCCCCCTTTATGATACATGATGTCTTTTGATGATAGATTACATTAAAAAAATAATCTCAAATAAAAAGCTTCACAATAAAGTATATCACGTTATGGTATAATTTTTGCGGATTTACAAGTATTTACCAGGAGGGATCGTCTTGAAAAAGCTCTTTTTTTTACTGTTGATAATCGTCATTTGTGCAACCACTTTTTTTGCTGCCGGAAATATTGGTTTGTCGGTGGTTGTGGATAGAATAGATCTCATTAGCGAGGAATCGGTTGACAATCTCCTCGGAGAATGTATTAAATACAGAATAGATACGCTGTATGTACCGGTGGTATCTTTTATGGAATCGCTTTATGATTCTGAAATTCTTCCAAAGAGTAATGTGCTTTTAAACAATGATACCCCTGAGTCATTTGATCCGCTGGGGTACATTATGAAAAAGGCTTCTAATTTCGATATTCAGATTATTCCGCTGATAGATGTCTTTACCGTCTGGCCGTCAGAGGATATCCCCGTTAATCAGCTTCATGTTGCCAAGAAGCATCCCGACTGGTTCAGCAGAAATTCGCTTGGTGAATTACTGACAGACCCGGTGATATTGGATCCGGGAGTTCCGGCCGTACAGAATTTTTCGATTTCTATTGTAAAGGAGATCCTGAAAAAGTATAAACCGGGTCAGATCGCCTTTTATAATTTTGAATATCCGACTCAGGCATACGGATACAACCCGTATGCGTTAAAAGAATATGAACAATACAGGAGAAACAATTCAAACAGGATTATAAATTTCCAAACCTTCAGGAAAGAATCACTTGATGATCTGATCAAGCGAATGAAGGCATTGTCAACCTCTCTCGGGCTGTCAACGAGAATATTTATGTTCAATGAGAGTGATTATCAGCAATCACTTGATGATCATTTTCAGGACTGGGTCCTGTGGATCAACAAGGGTTATGTGGACTGGTCGGTTTTCTGGTACTGGTTCCCGGATAAAAAGAACGTTGCGCATGACACCCAATGGGCACTTGAGCATGTCCTTCACGAAAAGGTGATCCCGGCTTTATCCCCACAGAGTCTTCAGTTTTCACAATATCTAACCGTTCTTGACACGATTCTGAATTTTGACGTATCCGGTGTCGTTGTTGACAGCACTGATAAATCGGTGATGGGAATATTGAATGAGAATGGAGTTGGTGTTCCACGATGAACGTTAACGGTAGAAATACACGATTTATTTATTTTCTTAAACAGTCACCGATGACCGCTTCGATATTAATACTGAACCTGTTGATGTATTTGCTGACGATCGTATCCGGTTCTGGGAATATCTGGAATGGGGCGAGTACATCGACTCTGATACAATTCGGGGCACAATATGGACCCTATGTTTCAAATGGGGAATGGTACCGGCTGATGACGGCAAACTTTTTACACGGAGGACTTCTTCACCTTTTTTTCAATTCCTATGCCTTATTTTACTTTGGAATTATTGTCGAAAAGGTATTCACCTCACAGAAATTTATTTTTATCTATATCATTTCCGGTGTAGTCGGTAATTTGCTGACGCAGGTGTTTTTTCCTTCGGTGCCTTCTGTCGGTGCGAGCGGTGCAATATTCGGATTGATAGGCCTCATGTTTGCCGCGGGGATCAATGGAACGATACAGGGCAGGTTGAGAGGCTTTGCCGGAACGGCTCTGTTGCCAATGATTCTGATTAACCTGTTTCTTGGCTTTACGGTTCCGGGAATAAATAATTATGCGCATATAGGCGGACTGGCAACCGGATTCCTGCTTGGATTTGTTTTATCCCCAAATGCAGCCTTCCATGTATGGCAGAGGAAATTCTGGCTTGTTGTTCAATACATCTGTATTGCGCTTGTTGTAATCTGTCTGATTCTCAATTTTGTTAATATCAAACCTTCGGTCGATAAGGTCATTTCGTTTCACAACACTTTTGTGAGAATGATGTCGGATACCTACAGGTTAACGGACAAATCCAGATATTCCTATTATACCGATCTTCTTGATCCGGTTGACGGGGATACACGGCATCTGAAGGAAATGGCTGAGAATTACTTCAAATCAAACGGTACCGATCCGGATATTTCTGTTTTACAGACTGAATTTAAATCCTGGCAGTCGGAGATTCTGGATATTTATGATCTCAGCCTTCAATCGGAATAAAAGATGTACAGAAAAATAGTATGTTTACAGATCCTGTTTTTATTCTCCTTCATCAATCTGCTAACTGCTGAGAGTGTCTTTCAGCATATAGATGATGTTCAGCTCGGTGGAAAACCGGTTCATATCTTCTCAGATCCAGATTATAACCGGTTATTCGTGATAGATTATGCAAATGAAGTGGTGAAGGCGATCGATACGGATGAAAATCGTGTCGTCAAGACGATGGATAAAAGCAGTTATCCCGTGTATTGTTCGTTTTCACGGGATTATATTATTGTCTCCGATTTCTGGGGATATAAGATGGATTTTTATCATCGTGATGATCTCGAATACTCCCATGCGGTAAAAACGAGGCAGGGCCCCGGCTTTTCGATTGTTCAGGGCGAACTGCTTTACTTTGTTACACAGAGGGAATATTTTCTTCAGGTTATGGACATCAACCGAAGGGGGATTTATCAGGAATTTGAATTAACGGGAAGAGTCCCCAAATTCTATATGTTCGATGGATTGGCCATTCTCCCGTATTACGATAATTATCATACCTGGTCAAATGATTTTGAACTGGAAAATTCTATTGGCATCATCAACGTTTCTTCTATATTCAGATGGAACATAGAAGGCCATGTCAAAAAACCACTGAATGTCGTCAGAATAGAAGAGGGACGTTATGCGATAAGTGGGTATCTCGATAACGGGATACATTCCATCAGCTGGGGGAAGATGGGGATCGATGTTCTGACCGAATGGAGTGGCCATTCGCATATCATGGATATGATAAGGTTCAGAGATCGTTTGATCATTCCTTCGATGAGTGAGGAACAGCTTTATATCTACAATCTGGTAAATGGGGAGTTGAAAGTCCGGGAATGTGCAAAGGGTGTTCTCGATGTGGAAACCTTTGAAGATACATATTATCTATTATGCTCTAATTTTGATGAAAAGATCCAGATTTTTAACGATGAAGACAATCTGATAGAAGAACATGCGGTTGGAGAGTATCCGATAAAATGCCTTGTAGTAGGGAATAAATGCTATGTTCTTTGTATGGATAGTGCGGAAATAAACATTTTTAATATTAATGAGGAAGGAAAATAGAATAACGATGAAAACAGTAATATTGGCGATGAGCGGCGGAATTGACAGTTCCGTTTCTCTTTTTTTGCTTAAGAAATGGGGTTATAACGTTCGCGGTGTTACGATGCAGAATGGTTCTATGTCTCAAAGAGAAATAGAGGATGCGAGACAGGTGGCATCACAGAATGAAGTTGAATGGGAACTTGTTAATGTGGAGAAAGAATTCAGAGAAATGGTAGAATGTGATTTTATAGAGAGTTACGCCTTGGGACTGACGCCGAATCCCTGTGCTTTGTGTAACCGGAGAATCAAATTTGGTTTTTTGTTTGAGCAGATGAGGGAAAAATACGGGGATGTGTATTATGCCACGGGACATTATGCACGGATTGTCAGAGAGGACGATGAATACTTTTTTTCGACTGCGGCTGATGTTAAAAAGGATCAGAGTTATTTTCTCTCTTCGGTAAAAAAATCGGTGCTTTCAAGGATTATTTTTCCGTTGGCGGATCTGACGAAAGCGGAAGTCAGGAAGATTGCCCTGGAAAACGACATAAAAACTGCAAAAAAGCCGGATAGTCAGGAGATCTGTTTTATAAAGGATGACGACTACAGAAAATATCTGACCGAGCAGGGGATCGAATCAAAGTCGGGAGCTTTTGTTCTCAGTGGTGACGGGATGATCATAGGGGAACATAAAGGCACCTTCAACTATACAATAGGACAAAGGAAAGGGCTTGGCATTTCGTATTCAGAAAAATTATTCGTAAAGAATATAGATATAAAAAGGAATACGGTAATGCTGGATATTCATCAGAATATGTATCATTCAGGTTTGATTGCGGATGATTTGAATTTTTATAAGGATTTGAAAGAGACTGATGAATATTCGGAAAAGATGATAAAATGCAAGGTGAGGAGTAATTCGAGTGCTGTAAATGCAAGTGTGCGATTTTTCGACGGAAAGGTTGAAGTTCGATTTGCCGAAAGACAGTTTGCCGTGTCGCCCGGACAGTTATGCGTCATATATGATGCCGATAAAATAATTTTAAGTGGTCGGATCATCCAGTCAATAGAAAATTTTGATGAAGGATTGAATGATTGATGAAAGAGAATAATGTGTCAAAACACTATAATTACAAGGATTATCTGCTTCGAAAACTTGTCATGTATTTTCTGATCTTTTCCTTAATTTTATCTGTCATGATAATGATCAGTTTTAAACTTTCTCAAACGAGACTGACGGTAAATCTCGGATCACAGATCGCTTATGCCTTCTCTGAAAAAATGAACACGTGGGTACATGGCCTCGTTCTAGAGATGAAGGGGATTGCCATAACATCAGAAAGTGTTCAGAATGTCGATAATGAAATGAATGACAATTTTATAGAAATCTGTGGCGAAAAACCGGGTTATTTTGAGACCTTTTTCGTTTCAAATATCTCCGGAGAGGCGAATGACTGCCATCATCTTGTTTACAACCTCGATGACCGAAGTTACTTTCATGAGATTATTATTAACGGTCAAGATGTGGCCATCAGCGGCCCGGTCATTTCAAAGGCAAGTGGCCAGCCGGTCATTGTTATAGCCGTTAAGCTCTCGGATAAAAATGGCAAAACAAATGGTCTCTTCGGTGGTGCGGTTAACCTAAAGCAAATATCTGAAATGATGTCGGATATCAAGATAGAATCACTCGGTGAAGCCGTTATCGTTGATCGTGAAGGGCATCTTATCTGCTCTTCGAATACGGATGAACGGTACACCCTGAACATGAATTTTTTTGAGCCCTTTAACGAAGGAATAAAACAGCGGATAACCGAGATGGATACTGGTTTTCTGAATACGGTCAACCCTTATAATACGCAGAAAAATGAGTTTATCTTTGTGAATAACATGGAAAACACACCGGGATGGAAACTACTTGTCTTTTTCCCCGAATCTAAGATCAACGATAAGATTATGGGGTTAACTTTGATGATCAGCGTGATACTGATAGCTGGTACGATCATTCTCACCCTGATTATCAGATACTCTGCAAACAGGATTGTTAGACCACTTGAAAAGACGATATTGGCCATAGACAAATTTAATACAGAGGAATATAAACTCAATATACCTGAAACGGAGATAATTGAGTTGAATAAACTTAAAACGGCTTTTGAGAATATGGCGTTTGATTTATTCAAGACAATGGAGGAGAAAGAAAAATATTCTGAAGAGATCCTCGCTGCAAACGAAGAACTGAACGCAAACAATGAAGAACTCGAAAGGTCTTATCAACAGCTTGAAAAACTTTCCGTCGAACTTGAAAAGATCTTTGAGACCGCTGCTCAGTTGAATCATGTCGCTTTAAAGAGCGAGGAGGAATACCTGCATCACTTACTGGAGATGCTGATCAAGACTATTGATAAGGCTGATTATGGGACCGTTTCTTTGTATGAGGATGATACTTGGAACTTTATCTGTGCAATAGGACATGATATCGAAAAATTGAGAGAGATAAAACTTAAAAAGTATCATCAAATCAGTTTACCCAAGACAATAGTCGTAAAAAATGTGCTTAAAGAGGGAACAAAAGTCTTTGAAGAGAGTGCCAGACAAAAGATAATTGATGCCAGTCAACCGGTTGAGCATAGTATTTTGGGAGAACTCAGAATAGGTAATGAGGTGGTGGGAACGATAAGCATAGATTCTGCGAAAGATTCGGAGGAGTTTACCGATGAGGATATCAGATTATTTGATGCCTTCAGAAATTTTGCAGGGGCATTCCTCGGGACAAAAAGACATCTGAACGCGAAGAATCTCTATCAGGAAAAACTGGTTCTCTCTATCATCAAGATATTGGAATTTCATGATCCGTATACGAAGGGGCATTCGGAAAATGTCGGAATTATGGCGGAAAAGCTTGCCAGTCAGTACGGACTTTCGGCGGATAAGTGTCAAGAGATATACTGGGCAGGACTGGTACATGACATTGGGAAAATTCTTATACCGAGTAATGTACTTATGAAGACTGGCCGCTTAACTATGGAAGAATATGAGCAGATCAAACAGCATCCTGTTTGGGGTGCTGAGATTTTGAGTACGGCTGATGAGTTGGACAGCATGGTACAGGCGGTAAAATATCATCATGAGAGATGGGATGGAACAGGCTATCCGTTCGGTATCAAAGGCTATGATATTCCTCTTTACTCGAGAATCATTTCCGTGGCCGATACCTTCGATGCGATGACGTCGGACAGGTCTTACAGGGTTGCCTTGAGCTTTGAAGATGCCGTGGAGGAAATCAGGAAAAACAGCGGTTCTCAGTTCGATCCTGAGATTGTTAAAGCTTTCATAGATATGCTTGAAAATCGAAAGATTTTAGTGTAATATATCTTTTGTTTTTAAACAATTTAAGAGGTGATCTTATGGAAGTAACGAATGAAATTTATGGAATCTCAAAACGGTATGAAACGCCTTTTTTACTATTAGATCTAAAACAACTGAAAAAAAATTATAAACGCCTCGATTCGAGTATGGAAAAGATTGAGATTTATTATGCCGTGAAGGCTAATTCTCATATTGAAATAATCAAAATACTGAACAATATGGGATCACATTTTGATGTGGCTTCCAGAGGAGAGATTGAACATTTGTTGAAACTCGGAATTCCCGGTGAAAAGATGAGTTTTGGCAACACGATAAAAAAGGAAAAAGATATCAAATTTGCCAAAGACAATAATATTGAAATGTATGCGGTTGATAGTGAAATGGAATTAGAAAAGATTGCGAAAAATGCACCAGGCAGCAAGGTCTATGCCAGACTTCTCATGAGTACCGACGATTCGGACTGGCCTCTATCAAAAAAATTTGGAACGGATATAGATCACGTTATTCAACTACTGATTCATGCCAAAAATCTCGGCCTTGAACCGTATGGGGTATCGTTTCATGTCGGTTCACAAACCTATAACAAGTATAAATGGAAAGAGGCTATTGTCCAGGTATCTGAAATATTCTTTCAATTGAAGGAATATGAAGGAATTGAATTGAAGATGGTCAACCTCGGTGGCGGTATGCCAATACAGCATACGAGACCTATTCCGCAAATAGAAGAGATAACACAGATCATCAGTGAGTCTATCGAGGAATATTTTGTCGATTTTCCCAATCTCAGGGTTATTATTGAACCTGGTCGATCGATGGTTGGTGATATCGGTACATTAGTTTCTGAAGTCGTACTGAGATCGAATAAACAGAAGGAGAACTGGATTTTTCTCGATGCCGGAATCTTTCACGGACTGCTTGAAACCATAGAAGATTTCAGATACGAACTCATCGTTGAAGGCAAAGAAGATGAAGAGACCGCTGTTTTTACACTAGCCGGACCGACTTGTGATAGCGTCGACACCATTTACGATGAAGTAGAACTTCCTATGAGTATAACGATGGGAGACAGGGTGTTTTTTAAGAATGCCGGAGCCTATACGGTAGAATATGGAACGTCGTTCAATGGAATTCCGTCCCCAAAGGTCTATTTAAAAGAGGGATTTGAATAAAAAAAAGGACCCATAAGGGTCCTTTTTTTTACACTTATTATGGATTGGAGACATTTCCTTCTAATTCGGCCGTCCCCTTGTTTCCGTATTTGTCCATAACTTCAATTCTCAATCTTACAGTTCCACCTTCGGTTAATGCATAATCGCGATCTCTAAAATTAATTCTGAAGGCGTTGGGTTCGTTTAATTGAACAACTTCAACACCGTTGTTGGTATATTGATTGAAGCTGTTTTCATTATTATTGATAATTACTCTTACGGTAGAAAAATTAATCCCCTGATTGGCATCTTGATTTCTGAATGCAAAATTAATATAATCATCTGCAGCTCCTTGCTTATCAGCCATATGGCCATCAACAGAAGCTAACAGGGGATACTGTGTGTCGATGATAACCGGTACGATAGCCATTTTAGTATTACCGTTCGTATCGGTGGCCGTTATTGTCAGGCTGGCCTCACCCTCAGTCGGCTCAGCCGGTGCGTGAATGGTTACCGTAGCATCCTGAACGATTTTGGTTGCATAACCGGTACAGATATCGAGTATCGTTCGTGGTGCTTCGTTGAAATCCGTATTGACTGAAAGCAGTGCATTATTACTTGAGAGGACTGAATAGTTTCCGGAAGTTGTAGAGATATTATTAAACGCATCGATAAAGCTGAATCTAAATGCGGCCGTATTTGTAGCAGCCGTAAGAACATAGGTGTCTTCAAAAACCGGTACGTTGAGGTTTGTTTGCTGAATTTCATGGTAAATATTATCGAAGAATAAAGAGTCGTTTGCGTCTGAAGAATGATTTATTCCAAAATCGGCCTTATCTTCAAACATGGCGGTTGCTTCCAATGTGACGCCATCCAGTTTTGTGAGATTGAAGGTAATCGTTGCCACAGCATTTTTAACCGTTCCGTTCAACACGGCATTAGAATACTCACAAGTACCTGTAATCGCCTTTTCACCGGTACCGATGATGACACTCGGTGTTCCCCAATTGATATCCTTCTGTTCCCAGCCGGCTCCCTGTATGCCTTTATTCGCGAAGAAGGAAATTGACGCCTTGTCAAGGGATTTCGTATCGGAAGCTTCTATTATGAGTTTCGCGGAATCCATATCTTCCGAGATGGTGTATCTTGAAACCCGTGTTTCAGGATCTTTCATATCTAATGTGAAATTGAACCGAGAAGCATTTGAGTACGTTGCGTTATTAGCCGTTGCAAAGATTGTGAGTGTGGCGTATTTGGTACACTCCGTCGCCATCTCAATGGCTATTTTTGTGCTTGCAAAAGTATCCGGCGTAACCGTTCCGTCTTTCACCAGCTGCTGGGCACCGGAAAATTCAAATTTCCAATACATTTCATCAAAGATGGATTTTAATTTTTCAGTCTGAAAATCGACATCAACTGAGAATGTGGCAGTAACGGTATCGGTAGCACCGACAAATGAATGATTCGTGATATTATCACCGTTCACATTAACGGTGATTTCAGGGATGAGTTCAACCGGTAGCACGACAAGCTGTTTTTCGGAACTCTTAGCCGAATCACCAAGTCCCTGAGCCCTGAGTGTGTAGGTTCCCGTTTCAAACTGACTTACGTTGACACTGAATACGTGCCGGTTATTGTTTAAAGAAAACCAGTTTTCGCCGTAGACCTTAACCCATTGATCGTCTCCTTCCCTCTTTTTCCATAACTGAATGGAGTCGATATCCGGATCGGTAGTTGTTACTGTAGCCGTGAAAGTGGTGTAAACATATGCCTGAGATTCTTCCAGGGTGAGTGAAAGAGGTGGAACAGGGTTATTATTCCCCGGATTTTCTTCTACCACCGGCATACAACCCACAAGAGCAAGCATGATCAAGAGAACTGCAAAAACAGTAAAAACGATTTGTCTTTTCATAAAAGACCCCCTTAAATAATTAAATGATTTTGATATGAAAAATATTTACTTCTTCCCCCGGATTATTATAATATAAAACCAGAATAAATTCGTTTTTTTATTCGATTTTATAAAAGAAATATAAGTTAAATGTACGTAAAAAATAAAATAAAGTAGAAAAGAAGAGTACGGGATTTTTATTTATATGCAGAATATACAATCAATGTGTTAGTATCTGCTTGATATGAATCAAGTCATCAAAGGTCAAATCGAGATGCTTTTTTAATTCTTTTTTAAAAGCCTGATAGCGGTCCTTTCCATTAAATAAATAGACGTTGATCATCATATTTTTAAATAGAATATACTCTAATTCACAATGTCTGAATTGTTTATAAAGCTCCTTAATATCCATGATCAATTCTTCTTTCAACGTTTCGTCATCAAGTTTTTCAAAGGCCAGCATATAATCTCTTTGAGATCTCATCCGTTTTTCGCTATCCGTATTATTCTGATTTGAATCAAAAAAAACACTGTCATGATAAAGTCTTTTTATTTGAAGAACATTTTTATGAAAGGTTTCTTCGTTAACCGACGGATTCAGAAGATCATCTAATCTCCTTTCTTTCAGATAATCATCTGTTTCTTCTACCGTGGGAATATTTGAAATCCAGTTCTGATTTTCAAAAAAAGAGTCACTGACAATGATTCGTTTTGCATAATTAACTTCATTATAAATCTTATTTTTCCAATGAGCCTTTCTTGATCGGATAAAAAAATCGACTATTGTATATATTCTTTGTTCAAATTCTGTATCGCTGATATTGGGAACACATTGCCTCAGCTTTTCAAGATCAGATGTTTCTAAATCGGAATTGTTGATTACATAGTTGATTAATTTCTGTGATAATCCCTTTTTATTCGTTTCTTCGTTTTCATTCATTGATTTCATCCTTTTTCTCCAAGTATACCCAATCTGCTTGAAAAGTTCAACTCCCGCCGAACTGACCGGATCTTTTTTTACCTCTTCTTTTCCATTGGCGATTATGATATACTTTATGAGTAATCATGAATGACTGATAGTCATTTGTTTTTGCTTGATAATGACCGATGGTCAGTAAAGATAGGAGTGATACTATTAAAGAATTAAATCTGAACGGATTAATACCTCAAAAACCAATCATACAAGGGGGGATGGCAGTAGGTGTTTCGTTGTCCGGCCTTGCTTCATCTGTGGCGAACGCAGGGGGGATTGGTGTTATTGGAACTGCCGGAATTGGATTTCAGGATAAAGATTATCATAAAGGATTAAGAGAAGCCGATCTGCGTGCACTGGAAAAGGAGATAAAAACGGCTAAAAGTAAAACGGATGGCATAATTGGGGTCAATATAATGGTAGCCCTCTCGAACTATAATGACATGGTTAAGACGGCTGTGAAAAATTGTGTCGATGTTATTTTTTCCGGTGCTGGATTGCCACTTGAGCTCCCTTCTCTTGTGCCGGAAGATTCAAAAACGAGACTTGTGCCCATAGTCTCTTCTTTGAAAGGTGTAAAGGTTATTATAAGAAGCTGGATGAACCATTTTAAAAGACTTCCGGATGCGTTTGTTCTTGAGGGGCCCAAAGCCGGTGGCCATCTTGGATTTAAGAGTGAATTTCTTACCAGAAGTTTTGATGATTATTTTGATATAACCATTCCCCAGATCAGAGAATACCTCGCTTCCATCAAGGAGAAAGAGATTCCTCTGATAGCTGCCGGCGGTATTTTTACAAAAAAGGATGCCGATCAAGTGAGGCATCTTGGGGCCGATGGAATCCAGGTAGGGACATCATTTGTTGCGACGGAAGAGTGTGATGCGGATATTACCCTGAAAGAGGCCATTATCAATGCGAGTGAAAAGGATATAGAAATAATAAAAAGTCCTGTTGGCATGCCTGGACGGGCAGTTAGGAACAAATTTCTTGATGATGTAAAGGCTGGAATCCTTAAGCCATTCGGTTGTCCTTATCAGTGCATTAAAACATGCGATTTTAGAACAGCTCCCTATTGTATTGCAAAGGCATTGTTTTCGGCTTCAAAAGGGGATATGGAAAACGGGTTCGCATTTGCGGGAACCAATGCAAGCTATATAGACAGGATAACAACCGTAGAGGAAGTCATTTCAAGATATTTCTGAACGAGGGGGAAACCTCTCGTTTTTCAACTTTCATAGGTTCCGATAAAGGCTTCCTTGTCTTCTGAGAATTCTCTGAGTAATCGTTCGATGTTCTGGATTTCAAGCAGAAATTCCTTAAAATAAAGTGTAATTGAACCTGAATCCTGAATCTTTGCTGCCTCTTCAATCAGCTTCTGTAAATTCGAAGCCTTCTCCGTTCCAAGATAATCAAGTGATGATTTAAAATAATGGGCCTTTTCATAGATTTTCTGATAATCCATATTTTTAACGGCCTCTTCAAGTAAGGAGAAATGATAAGGCGTTTCCTTTAAGAATTCATCGATAATCAGAACGGCAGTATCCGTATCAAGACCGGCACTTTTAATTCTGTTGATGATTATACCTTCTGCCTTCGCTTTTGACGCTGAAGTTGACAGATAATCGCGTGAAAAAATATTTAAAAAGGTGTTTTTAGAAACCGGTTTTCTTATCACTTCATCAAAGCCAGTTTTTCTCAGGTAATCGGAAATTTCGTTTGTCGGTTCCCCAGTTAAAGCGATGAAATAGGCCGACTTGTTTCGGGATTCGGAATTTTTTATGCGTTGGAGGATTTCGGTACCACTTGCAAAAGGCATATTCAAGTCCATGATGACATAATCAAAGTCTTCTTCCATCAGGTTTGATAATGCTTCTTTCCCATCATAGGCAACGGAAATTTTTATCTCGCTGTATTCTTTCAGATAATTCTTCAACACCCTGATATTTATTCTGTTGTCATCGGCAAGTAGAATCTTCATCACATTATTTTTCAGGTGATTTTCTTCTCTTGAAGGATTAAGCTTCGTGTTATAAGGGATAGATACCTGAAATTCCGATCCTTCACCTTCTTCACTTTTTAACAGGAGTTTTCCGTTAAAGATCTTGATAATCTTTTTAACGATCGAAAGACCTAATCCGGTTCCCTGTACAAGGAAACTGTTTTCTAACTGATAATACGGATCAAATATCTTTTCCTGTAATTCCTTTTTTATTCCTGAGCCCGTATCTTTTACGATAAAAATGAGGTTATCATCTGTCGTAGAAATGATTAGTGAGACTCCTCCGTGGTCGGTGTATTTTACAGCGTTTGACAATAAATTATTAAGGATTTGGGTGATTCTGATCTTATCGGTAAAGACCTTTTCCGGTACATTTTGATCTATGTTGACAGACCATAATAGATTTTTCTGTTTTGTCAGCACGGAATAAATCGCATCAAGTTCATGGATAATCTCACCGATAGAAAAGATTTCTTCATGTAACTCGAATTTACCCGCTTCAATTTTTGCGTTATCCAGTATATTGTTTAGAATTTCGTTCATCTTGAGTGAACAAGATTTTATAACACTGATATCATCCAGGGTCTCTTCGTCTAATTGCTTAGATAACAGTGATTCTGACATACCGAGGATTCCCATGAGTGGATTTCTGATTTCATGACTGGTTTGAGCAATGATATCCGATTTCATCTCAGCGGTTTTCAAGGCTTCATTTTTCTGAATTTCCAGCTCAAAATTCGTTTGCTCCATGAGTATGTTTTTCTTCAAGAGTCTTCTGAACTGAACGATCAATATCAGGCCGAATCCTATACTACCAAAGATTAATCCGAGATTGCTGAGATTCGGACCCAGGGATCTTAAAATATGCCAGGTGATCAGATAATGAATAAAAGTGAGATTCATGAAGAAAATGGGTAAAAAGAGCCATTCTCTCTCCTTCAGGTGAAGGAGCAGGATGATGGAAGCGGTAAAGATATTGATGATATTAAGAATCAGAGAATGATTGACCCATGTGGCATAATCGTAGAAAGTCGGCTGAATGAGACCGAAGAACAGGGTGATGAGATTTACAATCAGTAATAGGTTGGAAATCCGTAATTTTTTTGTCGTATATATTTCCATCGCAGCGGCGAGAAACCAAGAAGCCAGAAATCCCGAACTGACTGATAATTTTCTCAGGAAAAGGAATGTCTCCACTGAACCGGAAGAGATTCTGAAACGGTCATCAAACAGAAATCCCGCCGTTAAAAGCATACAAAAACCGAGATGGAAAAAGAGCCGTCTTGTGTTTTTATCGGAAATTCCAAGGACGATGAGTATAATTCCGAGAATCAAAGCCGCACCCATAGAAATAAAAGGAATATAGGTTCTGAAGAGATTCATTATGTATACTTTTATAAAAATGTCTTCCGCATTACTTAACACAGGTGCCTTGTCGATTCCGTAAGTGTACAGCGCGTACAATTCGAGGAGCAGCTCGTTGTCTTTCTCCTTTAAAAGAGAGTCATCAAGCGTGATGAGATGAACATGATTCCAGACATTCGCCGTCCCGTTTTCCAGATCTCCCGTCTGTTGGATCATTACCCCGTTAAGATAAACACGGAATCCGCTTGAGGAAACAAACGGAAGAACCAGATAACGATACGTGTCATCAAAGGTATATTGACAGTTGACATAAACGCTTGTTTCTGTCAGTGCATGAAACGGTATGTCTTTAGCTGTCTGGTCTTCTTTCTCCGAAAATGGGTCAGAATACTGAGTTTCTGAAACAATCCAAGGGTGATTTAATTCAGTGCCCTGTAACGTCAACGCCCACTTTTCAACCGAATAAAAAAGGGAAAATATCAAAATGGCCAGTAATCCACCAAAAACTATTGCCTTAAAATTTATCCCAGAATTATTATTCCCAATCACTTTTTTTATAACCCGAATATATTTTAGAATCGAGTATCAACGGCAGATCTATTCGTTCGACACCAAAGGCCTTCCGTATGGCAACGATTGATTGCTTTGCCTCTTTTGAAAGTGTTTCGATGGGGATCTCTATTACATTGTGTCCTTGTTCGGCCAATTCTTTCTTTGCCTGTTCACACTTACTGCAATTTTCCTTGCTCAATATAAAAACGGCTTTTTTCATCATCTGTCTCCTTAAAATATATTTTCTTTGATATTATACATAAAATAAATCCTGTTTGTAAATTCAAAGGGATTCCCGTTTGATTTCGGATTTGACGTTCTCCCATTCCCCGATCAGTTCCCTTAATAGAATCGAAATATCTGGATTCCGGTTTTTTGCAGCCATTTCAAGTGCCTTGGCCTGATCTGAAAGAATTTCAAAACAGAGTTCGGAGGCACTTCCCTTAATCGCATGTGACTCCCTTCTTATCGTTTCATATTCGAGCTGATTAACCGATTCCGTCAAATTCATTATTCGATCTTCGATATCCTTTTGAGCCGTTTCGATGAGCAGCCTTAAGGTAGCGTCATCATCATCTATTTTCTTCATCAGTTTTTCCCTGTTATAATGATCGTTTGATTTTACGGAACTGTCTACGGCATCGTTTTTTTCCTCCAAAGAATCAGATGATAAATACTTTGATAACGTCTTCTGAAGGACTTTTCTGTTTATCGGTTTGGTTAGAAAATCATCCATTCCCGCGGCAATACACTTCTCCTCTTCCCCCTTAATCGCTCCAGCCGTTAATGCAACGATAGGTGTTCGACTGTTCTTTTTTGTTTCTATCTGACGGATCATCTTTGTAGCCTCAATCCCATCCATTTCCGGCATCTGTATATCCATAAGAATTATGTCAAAATCTTCTCTTTCGACCATTTCAACTGCTTTTTTTCCGTTTGTTGCCAATGTGATGACAGAGTCTTCCATTATCTGATTGAGAATGGTCTTTATCAGCAACATGTTTAGGGTAACATCTTCAACAACGAGAATTTTTGGAGTCAGACGCATCAATTGAAATTCTTTCTTTCTGTTCTCTACGGTCATTTCCGCTCTGTCAGCCTGTTTTGGCTTTTTTCCACTCTGTAAGATATCGAACAGTTCGTTGATTTTAAAAGGTTTGATCAAAGTGAAATCATAAAGTGTATCCGTTATTTCAGAATGCTCCTGAGCATTCACTAATAAAATGGTTCTGAGATTGAGATTTAATTTTTTGATCATATCCAGAAATTCTATTTGTGATTCAAAATCTGACTGATCATTATTCAACATGAGAAAGTCATAATCGGTCTTCCCACGCAATAACCCTGCTGTATCTTCCAGAGAGAGTGCGGTATCACAAACTGCGCCTGCTTTTGTCAATGCGCCGGCAAGCATGTCAAGAAGGGTTTTGTTTCTCCCCGTGCACAGGATCTTTTTCTTCTCCGTGAGTAATCTGGTGGATAACCAACTGTTATGATCGTAATCCGTTTCTATTTCAAAACTGAACGTTGAACCGGAACCTTCACGACTTTTAATCTTTATGACACTGCCCATTTTATTGACAAAATTGTTGGAAATAAAAAGTCCGAGTCCTGTCCCGCCATATTTTCTGGTTGTCGATGGATCGGCCTGTGAAAATGCCTTGAAGAGCCTTTTTTGTTTTTCTTCAGAAATACCTATACCGGTATCTCTGACTGAAAAATAAAATAAACCCTTATCGTGATCGGTTTTTCTGAAATTTACCGTTAGTTCCACTTCACCCTCGTGTGTAAATTTGATGGCATTATTTAAAAGATTCAAAAGCACCTGTTTGAGTCTAACCGGATCAAAATAGGCGTATTCGGGTAAATCCGGTGAAATATTCAGAATCAGTTCTATACCTTTTACCGAAGATTGATATTTAACCATATCGATACTCTGTTCGAGTAAGCTGACAAGATTGATTCTGATATTTTCCATTTCTATCTTTCCGGCTTCTATCTTTGATATATCGAGGATGTCGTTGATGATGTCGAGAAGACTGTGAGCTGAATTTTTCAAGGTCGTTACATATTGCAACTGCAAATCAGTCACCTGAGTTTCAGAAAGAAGATTGCTGAAACCTATGATACTGTTCAGTGGAGTTCTTACCTCATGACTGATATTGGCAAGAAATTCGGACTTTGCCTGGCTGGAAGTCTCCGCATTTTCTTTTTTCAGCTTTAGATTGATTCCGAGGAGAACGAGATAAACGAAAAAACCGGCAACTACCGTATAACCTAAATAAGCCCACCCGGTCTCGAATGGTGACGGTAAGATGACAAGATCCAACGTAATCCCTTCCTCGTTCCAGATTCCGTCATTGTTTGCCGCTTTGACTCTGAACCGGTATTTTCCATGAGGCAGATTGGAATAGCTGACATAATTCCTGCTTCCGCTGTATATCCAGTCCGTATCGACCCCTTCGAGTTGATACGCATACTGGTTCTTCTCGGGAGAATAATAGTCGATTCCTATGAATTCAAATGAAATAAAATTTCTGTTCTGAGGGAGAATCATCTCATTGAGATTGTTATAGATCGTTTCGCTGTCATAAGGCTCATTCATGACTTCTATATTGATCAGGTGAATCTGAGGTTCGTGGTAATTCACCGTCTCTGGAGTTTGTTCAAAGGCATAAATCCCATGCATGGCTCCGAAATAAAGTGTCCCATCGGCTGCCTTCTCGTTTCCCGGGTTGAATTCCATTCCCCAGAGTCCATCCTGTTCGGTGATATAGGTGAAACTTTTTGATTCCGGATGGAAAATGTTTATCCCATATGAGGTGCTGATCCAGATATTTCCAAGATTATCCTCAAGGATTGCAGAAACGGCATTATCTGACAAACCGTTTTTCTTTGAATAATGAACAAATTCACCGGTGTTTTTTAACAATTCGTTGACCCCGCCACTTGATGTTCCAAACCACATATTTCCCCCGCTATCTTCAAAGATAAGACGAACGGTATTATTACTGATAGAATTTCGGTCTTCGGGGATATTGACATATTTAATAAAGGAATCGTTCATAGGGTTATACTTATCTAAGGCATTATTTGTTCCTATCCAGATACTGCCTTCTGAGTCTTCAAAGACATGATAAACAAGGTTGTCACTCAAACTGTCCGGATTTTCCGAATCGAACTGATAATTGATAAATCTGTCTTCCTTCTGATTCCAGTAATCTATTCCACTCTGATAATAACCTATCCAGAAATTTCCAACTTTATCTTCAGTCATGGTATAAGGAATAGATCCCGTTGGCTTCTGATTCGTTCCATCGGGTAAATAATGATCGAAGTCATCGGTATCCCTGTTGTATTTGTTCAATCCGTCGTCAGTCCCTATCCAGAGATTATGCAGCGAATCTTCATAAAGGAAGGTAACTATATTATTACTTAAAGAGCGATCATCACCTGGTCTGTTGATATACTTGACGATCTTTTTTTCTGTTTGATCGTACTTATTAAGTCCACCGTTATAAATTCCAAACCAGAGATTACCTTCATAGTCTTCCAGGATGGAATTCACCTTTCCCCTGGAAATACTGAGTGGATTATCCGTCTCGCTGTTGAACTTCCTGTAGTCCTTTTTGTTTCTGTTTAACTTATTAAGCCCGTTTCCGTTTGTTCCAATCCAGATCAGCCCAGAGTCATCTATGAAGATGGAATAGACGGTATCATGACTGAGAGAACCCGGATTATTTTCATCAAACCTGAATTCTATCACGGAATCATAGTCAGGATGATATTCATACAGCCCACCACCCCAAGTCCCAGCCCATATAGATCCGTTTTCTTCCGTACGGACTGTATAGATTCGATTATCCGCAGTTTCTATCAGATCAAATTCCAGTGTGTCCGGATTGAATCTGACGAGTCCGTTTCCCCAGTTTCCTATCCAGATTATTCCCTGTTTATCTTCTGCCAAGGCCATGATGTAATCCGTCTTTAAGCTTTTAAAGTTCTTTGAAGAATACAACCTGAACGAATCCGTTTCCGGATCGTATAAATTCAATCCGGATAATGTCCCTACCCAGATATTACCATTTCTATCCTTTAAAAGGGATCTTACGGTATTTCCGCTTAATGAATAGTCATCATTCTCGGAATACATGTACCTTTTTACGCTTCCGGTCTCCGGATTGAGCAGGTTCAAGCCATTCAACGTCCCTACCCAGATGTTGCCATCATCATCTTTTGTGATAGCCGTAACGATCTCATTGCTCAAAGTGGCTTCATCTTCCTGTATATGACGGTATGTGGTAAACTTCTCCGTGTCTATTTCAAAACGTGATAATCCATCATAAGTCCCTATCCAGAGAATATTTGCCTCATAATCCAGAAACATCGTCTGGATTAATCGGTGTGGAAGTGTGGAAGAATTATAAGGATCATGTTCAAAATATTTAAAATTCCTTCCATCGTAGCGATTCAATCCGCCTTGAGTCCCAAACCATAAGAACCCGTTTTTATCCTGGACGATAGATGATACAGAGGAATTGGAAAGACCATCACTCCGGTGTAGATGATCAAATATATAATTTTTTGTTGTAGAAAAACCTGCTGAGATAATGACTACTAAAAACACTATAATCCAAGAATAATATTTGTTAATAATATTAATCACTTCTTTCTATTTTTTTTAACTACTACTCTTTACAATGATACCATAAAAAGGCATTTTACATACTGGATTTCTGGGCACTTCTCTATAAACGAGGGATTATATTTTAAGATAATTTTACAAAAAGAACATAATATCATCCTATGATTATAATAAAATTAGAAATTAAGTGCTATTATCATCTTGTGAAAGTTCTTAAAAGATAGAGTATCGAAATTGTTTGTATTGAACGCTTGACGGAGGTGCTTACAATGAAAAAAGTTATCCTGTTCGTTTTCCCTTTGCTTGTTTTATTAACCGGTTGTATCGTCTATATACCATTTGAAATGGATTTTTACACTCTGAATATCATCAGAGAAGCGAGAGAGAAAATCCTATCGGAACACCCGGGACAAGATCTTCAGTTTTACGAGTTTACAGGCGGTGTCAGAGCGGAAGATGGGAGTGAATACAACCAGTATTCAAGGGGAGCAAAGAAAATTACCGATTTAGTCTGGTGGGAATTTGTTTTTGCGGCAAACGATGGAAGTACGGCGGTCATTACAAGGGAAAACGGAGAATGGAGTACTTCACAGATTGTTCCTGAGCCATGGCTTGAAGATCTTGTATATAATCCGGAGTATCTCAGAATAGACCTTTATGATGCGATAGAAATTCTGAAGATCTATATCTGGGGAGATACCACCCCACTTGATCTGTTTGATTTTGTCGTTTTCAGACAACCAGTTGCCTTTGAGACCACTGAACCCTATTATATCTTTACCGTCGCACCAGGTGAATACGTGTTTGTTGGGGCCATTACAGGGGGGATCAGACACGAAAGCGATAACGATTAATCATCCTTCTGATAGAATGAGACGGGTATACACCCGTCTCATTCTATCAGATCGTTCAACAGGTCTGTCATCTCATCTATCTCATCATAGGTGATGCTGAAGGCAGGGAGAATTCTGATAATCCTGTTTTTGATCATATTGATTAACAATCCTTTTTCTATGGCCTTATCTCTCAGATGCTTATCTTCGTTCATCAGCTCTATACCGATCATCAGACCAATCTGACGTATCTCTTTTATCTTTTGGGTCTTATGAAGTCTTTTTGAAAAGTAGATCCCTTTTTCACGAATATCATTCAGTATGTTTTCTACTTTCCCGACAACGATTCTTCCACCGGCGAGTGAGACCGGATTTGGAGCGAATGTGGATCCGTGGTCCCCCTGTTGAAAAATCATTTCGGATCCATTCAGGAAAATGGTTGCACCAAGTGGAAGTCCACCGCCAATCGCCTTTCCCAGGGTAATAATATCGGGACTCAGACCGTAATGCTGATAGGAATAAAATTTACCGGTACGTCCAATACCGGCCTGAATCTCATCTGCAACAAGTAGGACGTCCTTTTTAGAGGTTAGTGTACTGATAGAATCCGCAAGTTTTCGATCAATAGGGACAACACCACCGGAACCAAGTACCGGTTCAACAAAGACGGCAATGATCTCATCAACATTTTCTCCGAAGGTCTTCTCAAAGGCTTCCTGATCGTTGAACGGGATTCGGATTATATTCTCGAAGAGTGGTTCAAAGGGGGTTCTCAGATGTTCAAAACCGTTGAGGGACAAAGAACCGAGTGTTCTGCCGTGAAAGGCATTTTCGAATGTCAGAATGATTTTCTTTCCGGTCATTCCGGATTTTTTCTTAACCGCTTTCAGTGCTGCTTCAATGGCTTCGGTGCCGGAGTTTGTGAAGAAAACCTGACCGGTTCTCCCCGTGTTTTTCACAAGAATTCTCGCGATGTCTTCGGCATTGTCCTGAAAAAAGAAATTTGAGATATGTTCATACTTGATCATCTGAAGTCTTTGGGCTTCAAGCACTTCAGGATTTGAATGTCCCAAAGCCAGGACACCTATCCCGCTGAATGTATCCAGATATTTTCTGCCACGATCATCCCAGATCTTTATACCCTCGGTTTTTTCTACTTTGAAATCATATTCATCATACATTTTCATTCTATACATAGGCTGAACTCCTCCGTCAGACAATCAACTGCGTCATCGAGATATTCCTTTCCGACGAGTGCGGAAATCTTTATCTCCGAGGTAGTTACCATCCTTACTGTAATCTCCTTTTTCGAAAGTGCCTTGAAAAATCTTGAGGCAACACCGGATTCGGTTCTCATTCCCAGTCCGACAACCGATATTTTGATAAAACCGGGATTTGTTTTGATCTCTGTTCCCCGATATTTTTCAAGTATCTCTTCATATGCCATTTTAACATCTTTTACCTTATTTTCTATAACGGTAAATGAAACATCGAAATGATCGCTGATCTGTATGATAGAGATCATGTCAACATTCATGTGGTTTTTTGAGGCAACCTCAAAGATCTCACTGTTAGTCATTGCGTCAAGCGGCAGGTTTGAAAGTGTTATCTGTATCTGATCCTTCATAATACTTAATCCGGTAACGACCGGAGCTTCTATATTGTCTGAAGTCACGATGGTTCCTCCCTTATCGTTAAAAGTGGAAGCACATCTCAGGTTGACTGAGAATTTCTTGGCAATTTCCACAGCACGGCTGTGAAGAACGTTTGCGCCGAGTTTTGCCATTTCAAGCATTTCATCGTAGGTGATGATATCCAGTTTTTTAGCATCAGGCCTTATTCTTGGATCAAGGGAAAAGATACCGTCAAAATCACTGAATATTTCGCAATCACAGTTCAATACAGCTGCAAGAGCTACTGCAGATGTATCGGATCCCCCTCTTCCAAGGGTAGTTATTTCGTTTTCCTCTGTAATTCCCTGAAATCCGGTTACGACGATGACATCATTTTCGGTAAAAAGCCTGTTTATCCTGTTGGTGTTAATCGTCATAATCTTTGCCGAGGAAAACACGGAATCCGTTTTGATTCCAATCTGAAAGGCATTTACAGAGATAGCTGAGGCACCGAGTTTTTGAAGCGACATGGTTACAAGGGCGGCGGACATCTGTTCCCCCGTTGAAACGAGCATATCAAGCTCTCTGAGCCCGGGATTGCTGTTTATCTCCCGTGCCTTTTCGATGAGTCTGTTTGTTGTATTTCCATTTGCCGACACAACGACAGTTAGTTTGTACCCTCTTTTGACCTTTTCCAGGATCCTTTTGGCAACATAGTCTATTTTTTCGGTATCAGCCAGCGAACTTCCACCGTATTTCTGAACACACACCTGCATCGTTACAATTCCCGTAATGCCTGTATAACCTGTGTTTTTGACACGGTTTTCTCATCGACATCTTTAATTTTCTTCGCCGGAACGCCGGCATAAACCGTATATGGCGGGACATTTTCAAGAACGATGGCACCGGCCGCAATAACGGAATGTTTGCCAACTCTGACTCCTTCAGTTATGACGGCATTTGCTCCGACAAGGACATTATCCTCGATGATGACCGGATCCGCACTCGGTGGTTCTATGACGCCAGCCAGTACACTTCCCGCTCCAATATGACAATTTTCGCCTACCTTTGCCCTTCCGCCGACTACGACATTCATATCTATCATGGAGTTTTTTCCAATTTCAGCGCCAAGGTTGATGACAGCCCCCATCATGATGACAGCCCCATCTTCTATAGAAACATGTTCGCGAATGATGGCACCGGGTTCTATTCTGGCATTGAACCGGGTGATATCGGCAAGCGGAATCGCAGAATTTCGCCTGTCGTATTCCAGTTTATAGTTGATGATATCATCTGTGTTTTTCTTTAACAGCTCATTCCATTCTTCCAGAGAACAGAAAAGAATCCCGGAATCTTCATTTCCAAAATAATCTTTCTTTTCCATGATCTCTTCATTGATCATCCCCTTGAGATATACCTTGACAGGGGTTTGCTTTTCCGATTTCGCAATGAAATCTATCAGTTCATAACTATCCATTTTCTGTATCCTCCAATTCCATATTGCATATCTGATCAAAGGTATAAAATCCCTTTTTTAACCTGATAATTTTCTCCGCGGCAAAACAGGCCCCCTCTGCAAATGTTCTCGGAGAAATAGCCTGATGCTTGATCTCTATCAGTTCTCCAAGCCCTGCGATCAGTATGGCATGTTCTCCGGGGATTCCCCCGGCACGAATACTTGAAGTCGGGACATCGAAATCAAAACATTCGGCCAGCATCTTTGCGGTACCTGAGGGCTTATCCTTTTTAAAACGATGATGCTTTTCTATAATCTCAACATCCCAGTCCTCCAATTTTCCGGATAGCCCTTTGATGATTTCCTTCAGCATCATGACGCCCTTCGAGAAATTTCTGGCGTATACGACACTCTTTTTCTCCCCATAATTTTTTAATAGCTGAATATCCTCAATTTTTAAAGCCGTTGTGCCGACGACGAGTGAACTGTTGAATTCTTCAGCTGCTGTCATCGTCTTTTTAAAGGCTTCCGGCAGGGAGAAATCGATAATGACTTCGGGGATATCTATTCTCTCTTCATGATTTAAGTCACATTTATAAACGAGTGTATGTCCACGCTCGCTGAAGACCTCCTGAATGAGTTTTCCCATTCTTCCCGAATAACCGATCAATCCGTACATCATGCGATCTCACCAAGCCTTTCGAGTTCCTTTCCGATTAATCTTTGTAAATCTTCCGAGGCTTCTATCAGTGGAAGTCTCAGTAGATTTTCACACCATCCGAGTTGTGAAACAGCGTATTTTACCGGTATCGGGTTGACATCCTTGAAAAGAAGACCGATGAATTTCAGATACCTGTTCTGTATGCCTCTTGCGGCTTCAAAATCTCCATTCAGGGCATATCGGGTCAGTTCATGCATCTCTTTTGGAAAAACATTTGAAAATACCGATACAACGCCGTCTCCGCCAAGGCTTATTAATGGAATGACCTGATCGTCATTTCCCGAGTACAGCATCAGACCTTCCGGTTTGAGTGATGAAAGTTCTGCAATCTGTGAAATGTTTCCACTAGCCTCTTTTATTCCGCATACATGCCTTGAGTTTTTATATATTCTGATGGCCGTTTCAGGCAACAGATTCACGCCGGTTCTTGAGGGGACATTATAGAGTATGGAGGGAAGTCCCGTGTGCTCATCTATCGTTCTGAAATGCCTGTAAAGCCCTTCCTGGCTTGATTTGTTATAATAGGGTGTAACGATCAGCAAACCATCTGCCCCAAGTTTTTCGGCTTTCAGGCTCCAGTCTATACACTTTTCCGTATTATTTGTTCCCGTTCCCGCTATAACAGGAACACGACCGTTTACCGTTTCCACAACCGTTCGGATGATACGGTCTCTTTCATCCTCGCAGAAAACAGGTGCTTCGCCTGTAGTTCCCAAAACGATGATGGCATCAGTATTATTCTCTATCTGAAATTCGCAAAATCTTCCCAAGGCCTCGTAGTCCACTTCAATACTCTTATCGATTCTCTTCATTGGCGTTATAATTGCCGTACCTGTGCCTCTGAACATTTTTTTACCTCCGGTTAAGTCTTCGGTGCTCCATCAGGATTCTGACTGCATTTGTCGCAGCACCTACCCTGATGTTGTCTGCAACTACCCAGATCATAAAGACCCCATTGTCCATTTTTCTTATCCTCGAAATGTATGTGTTATCGCTGCCCGCTACCTCAATTGGTGTTTTCAGATCATCTGTACATATCACATTGGGAGTTTCAGACACCTTCCTTATGAAAGTTTCCCTGTCTATATCCTCTCCAAGTTTAACGAGGACGGATTCCCCGTGAGAATATCTTGTAGCGACCCGTGCGGTAAACGGGTAAACTGTGATCGAATCATCTCGGTATATCTTTCTCGTCTCATTAACCATCTTATAATCTTCGTTACTGATACCGGTATCATCCTCTATGGTCCCTATCAGTGGAATCACGTTTTCGAAGATCTGTTTCGGGAAGACATCATTTTCCGTATATGCATTCTTTCCCTCACTCGATAATACAAGTTCCCTGTCATACACGTTCAATGCCTTTTTACCTGCACCGGATATCGATTGATATGTAGAAACAACGATTTCTCGTATCCCGTAGTCTCTCAAGCCGTTTAAGGCGAGAACCATCTGTATGGTCGAACAGTTGGGATTTGCTATGATTCCGGAATAACCTTTCAGGAGATCACCGTTTATCTCGGGAACAACAAGGGGAATCTCATCATATGATCTGAACGCCGAAGAATTATCTATCACCGTGTTCCCTGATTTGGCGGCAACAGGTGAAAATCTCGTGGAAGTACCCCCGCCGGCCGAGAAAAGCAGATAATCATAATGTTCTTTCATCACTTCATCGGTCAATTCTTCCACCGTAACTTCTTTCTTATCATATATAAGTTTATTTCCGGCTGATTTGGCGGACGCAAATAACCTTAATTCCTTTACCGGAATCTCATACTCCTCCATAACCTTTAACATCATTCTGCCCACTTCACCCGTTGCCCCTGCAACACCTATTTTCATCTGTCCACCTCCGAAATATTTAATAAAAAAAGACGCCTTTTCAAGCGTCTTCTATATAATCGGTCTTTCGAGAGAAAAACCATTTATCACAAACAAAAATACCGTTTAATGATCTTTAACGAAATCGACGCTCCACATAGTCATGTGACAGTAGTATGAGTATTTCTCATACTCCCAGGAATGCACTCCTTTGGGGAAGTCGTACACCCTTCGGTGATCTTGCCTTTCCTTCTGAACAAAACCCCTCTGCGTTCAGAACTACTCTTCGCGACCACGCCTCCGATTATCCTATTCACTTTCCAAACGATATCGGTCTTTCATGATATCGATGCAGTATAACATGAATTGGAGAAAAAACAAAATTCATGCGTTTTGTCGGAAGTTATGCGATTTGTAAACCAAAAGAAAAATGGGGCAATTTTCTATAAAATTACAGATCTTTAAAAAATATTTTTATATTTTGTTTTGAATCATTATACAAACTTGATTGAAGTATAACGAAAACAGGCAGAAAAATATATTAAAATGCAAAATAACCATGTTATAATGCCATTATGGAAAGTCTTTTTTATAAAAATCGTGATACGCATTTTGTCATTCTCGTTTTTAACACTTCTTAAAATTAACGGAGGTGAACTAAAATGAAGAAAGGTCTTATGATACTTATGTGTTTTATCGTTGTTGGGGCTTCAGTATTTGTCTTTATTTCATGTGCAGGTGGAGTTATAGGATTTAACCTGACGGCGGCAAAAGCAACTTTTGTTGCCTGGATAGGGAATCAGGCGGGTATACCGGCTGAGTCTGTGGGGAATTATTTAACCGCTTTCAGTGCAGGCGATGTGATTGCTTCAACATCACCAGGGGCTACTCAAACTTCATCGAGACAGGCTGCACCCGTTAATGAGGATGGATGGCTTTTTTATCTTGATGAACAACCGGGTGCCTTTTACTCTCATCCTGGAAAAATAGTTGCTGTTGGTCAAAGCGGGAATATCCTCCTTGCAGAGGATACCGAAGGATGGCCAACGGTTAACGGAGAGACACCCGCTATCATGCTGGAAAAAGCAAGTACAAGAATAGCGAGTGTAACAACTGCCAATACTGTGTACAACCCTTCGCAGGTCTATATCCCCGTTGCGGTAATCAGATGGCCGGGAATCATATTGAGGCTGGCCAGATATGGCGCGGTGGTGACAAATGGGCTGACTCCGACACAGAATCTTTATTATGAAGCCTCACAGGTACATGACATGATGACGGATGCCATGGAGGATTTAATGGGAGTAACCTATGTTCAGTCCGTCGATTATCCGAACAATACACCGACGGATATTGCAAACGCCGTCAGTTACCTCGTCAACACGATGAAGGTGACGAACATCACGATGTATTTCATTGCACATGGGAACATTGAGTATATGAGCATCGGCGGCAGCGGCTACTGGGCTTCCACTCTGAAAACGCTTATCGATACTTATCCGAATGTGAGATTCAATCTCATCTTTGAAACATGCCACGGAGGAAGCTGGACGGATTATTTCCAGACACTTGGAGCAGCTGGTGTGCCGAATGTAGACATGAGCATCTCGTCAACTTCAAGGACAAAAGGGGCTTATCCGGATTGGGATTACAGCAGTGGACTGACCGATTACAATGCCGCTCAGGATGAATTTGTAGAATTTACGAGTGATTTTATTCTTCAGATGGAATATTATACGGATGCTGCACACTGGCCGACAGTAACCGGATTGACTACGCCGGCCTTTTCGAATAACAAACTGAAACTGTATTATTTATGCTATATGAATACGAGGAACAGGAATTATCCAGCCGCCGGAGCTCCGGCAAACGATTCATACGTCCTGACGGAGAGAACACCTATCAGTATACAGGAACCGCAGATTTATTATCAGTGAGTAAACCGTAAAACCGAATACCCCCCGTATTATCATCCTCAACGAATGATAATACGGGGGGATTGAGACCGTTAAGGATGAATCATGAAAATATATACCTTATTTTAATGCCTTATCCCATACCGATTCGGCAAGCAGTAGTGTTTTTCCACTCTTATTCTTTATCTCATGTGAAAACGAGAAAGCGCCGGTTTTATTGGTATGAACATAAACCGCTTCTCCGAAAGTAATTTCTTTTTTATAGTAGAGGTTCATGTGTTTTACCGCGTTTTGCCCGGTAAACTCCTCGGAAATGGACTCATAGATCCAGAGTGGATAGATGGCATTGTTGACATGATCGTAATAATCTACATCGCTTTTTCTGATGTCAAATTTTTTTATAATCGTTTCTTCATTACCTTCAAGCTTCTGTGGATTGGTGATTTCAAATGGGGGTTCAGCGGTTTTGACACCGTAAAGATCATACATATAGTCTCTGGCCGCCGTTGGTCGCCTTTTTTCAACGTTGAATAAAATCCATTTGGATTTTGCCTTGGTAATCAGCTGAGCGTTAGCATCGTAGATCAGAAATTCCCTGTAGGCAATAAAGCGGTCGATAGAATGAGCAATTGTATGGACCTGGATGGTTTCACCGTATTTGGGATACTTCAGGACTTCGATGTCCCAGTTCAGAATGATCCAGGCGATAGATTCATCTTTGAGAATATCTCTTTCCCGGTCATAATAGCTTCCGGCAAGCTGAGCAATCTCACTGAAGTAATTAATGATACTGACAATATTTGCCTGTTTTTTGTAAAATGTATCCCTGTAGCCGATCCTGTAATTTTCAGTAATTCTGTTATTTATCTTGATCACCTTCTGTTTTTAGTTTGATAAACGGGTAAATGACGATGATTACAATCGAAAAGAGTATCAATCCCCAGCCAATACCAAACTTATCCATAAGAAATCCTATGATCGGAGAAAATAATGCGATCATCAAGGTACTCAGCTGAGATTCTATGGACAAACCGGTTGACAGTTTTTCCTCAGGGATGATATCACTGATGAGAGAGACATTTAACGGTCTTCTCAGATTTTGAAGCAGGAACATGAGCAGGAACATGATGATAGAACAGATCTCCAGTGATATCAGATTAAAGATTCCGGCAAACAGAACGATCAGAATCCCGGCCATGAAAGTGGTATTCAGTGTGTGTCTTAGATTTTTGGCTTTTTTCAGCACGAGATAAGAGTATTGAGCGGAATAAGAGGTCAGGATATAAATAACAAAATAAGTGATGCCGAGGATCAAAGCGGTTTTCTTTTCTGAGTCCATCGTTATGAAAAGGGGTAGCGATATGGCGAAGCCCTCAAGAACCGGTTGAAGATAGTCTTTGGTAGACTTAAAGACCGCACTGAAAAGGGAAGAATTCAAATAAACTCTTAAATTGCTTATTTTTCCGAGTTCGAGTAGTGGCTTAAATAATTCTTTAAAGGTTGCTTTATTCTTTCGACTTTCCCTGATGACGTTATCGAGTTCACTTGGATAGGTCATCAGATTGACGAGGTTTAATACGTATGGAACGACTGCGGCAAGGAAGACAATTCTGTAGCTGCCTGTGAAGAACACAAGTGAAGCGGCAATGATGGAATTAACCGCAGATCCTTTCTGAGAATAACTTCTCGTGAGACCGTAATACTTTACCTTCTGGTCTTCTATATGGTTCAATTTCAAATGACTAAGAATCAGCGATTTGTGTGTTCCAGATCTTAAGGCTTCCGCAAATCCGAAAAAGAGCATCGCAAGGATATAGAGTATTAAGTCCTTTGTGAAGAAAAAGATGATGAATGAGATGATATAGGCAATCATTGACAAGATCATCGTCAGTTTCCTCCCGACAAGATCGGCAAGAAAACCGGTCGGGATCTCCGTGATATTCGTCGTTAATTCTCTTATCGTAAAAAGTATACCGATATTCAGGAAAGAAAAGCCCTGTTCTTTCAGAAAGAGGATCATAAAGGGTTCGAAGAATCTGAGATTTTTTAAAAAACCGTACATTGCAAATTTGTAGAACTGTTTGTCACGCTTGACAACTTCATTTCTGATAACAATCACCACCTGTAAGCAAACAGACGATTATAACATTTTTACGGACAGTGTTGACAACGGATTTGATTTATGATAGCATGTCAGCAGTCGATGTGATTTATCATTGATATTCTGTATTTAAGGAGGGCGATCCCGATATGATTATAATATGCGTGTTTGGGCATGTTATCTCAGGAATAGATGAAAGCTGTATTGGGATAGTGCCGTCTGCTTTCATGTAGAAAATGATTTGATTTTATTATAAATTGTACATAAAGACCACGGTATTGAAAATCAGACGATCGTCTGAATTTTTTTTGCGATTGATTCGCGGATACCGTGGCCTTTATTTTTTGGAGGAAACCATGAAGTCGATAGAGAAAAAATTAAAAAATAATATATCAATAAATTACCTCTTTACATTTATAAAGAGTGTGGATTTTACGAGAGGGCTATGGATGCTGTATCTTGCTTTCAAAGGGATGACCCTGCTGGAAATCGGAGCCCTTGAAGGAATCTTTCATATTACTTCGCTGCTGATGGAAGTGCCGACAGGTGCTGTGGCCGATCTGATGGGAAGAAAATTGAGTCGAGTGATCGGAATGATCATCAGTCTCTGCTCATTATTTATCCTGATGTTCTCGGATTCATTCTGGCTTTTTGCCCTGTCATTTGTCCTGTCCGCCCTTTCATATAATCTTGACTCCGGTTCCGGTGAGGCCCTTGTGTATGATTCACTGAAGGCGCTTGAACAGGAAAAAGGCTATACGGGAGTACTTGGGAAAAATGAGGCGATGTTCAATATTGCATCTATTCTCTCACTGTTTATTGGCGGTATCCTCGGAGAAGAAAGTTTCATGCTGGCTTATACTTGTTCGGCTGTCGTTGGAATCTTCTCGCTGATTATTTCAACGATGTTCTACGAACCACCCATAGAAAAGGTTGTGAATTCTGAACATTCACTGAAAAACTTTTTCATACATACCACTCAAAGTTTTAGGACGTTGTTTTCTAATAAAGAGATCGCGTTTTTAACAGTGTTTACCACGGTCTTTTCGGCATTTGCAACCGTTGTGTTTTTCTATATTCAGAATTACTGGCGCAGTGAGGGCTATACCGTTTCTCGGGTAGGGCTATACTTATCAATAGGATCCGCTGTATGCGCTGTAAGTACGTTGAATATAGGGCGAATAGAAAAAGTTCTCAGAAAGAGAAAGTGGTCGTTGATTTCACAATATCCATTTCTTTTCTTCGCTCTGATGATCTTTGCGGGAATATTAGGGCTGGCTTTGCTCGGGATGCTAAAAGGTATTACGGATTTGTCACTGCTGTTTTTACTGTTAACGATGGTAGGTGAGTCGGGGATGTATGTGACGTTTAACAGTTTTCTGAACAAACACATTCCTTCCCATCAGCGAGCAACGATCATCTCTATCGGCAGTATGTTGTTCAGCCTTTCTATGATCTGTGTATTTCCCCTTTTTGGCTGGATAGCAGATACATCCTCTTTTTACAGTGCCTTTGTGGTACTGGTTGTTATTTCTCTCGTTCTATTGATCCCGTCCTTTTTGGTAATCCGAAGGTTTTTAAGAAAAAAGGCGGTCGCTGTATAATAAAGTAAAACACTTGGAGGTGATGGTTATGGGGATTAAGATTTTTCAGGTTGATGCTTTTACTAACGAATCTTTCAGAGGGAATCCTGCAGCGGTATGTATTCTCGAAGAGGAGCTTTCTGATGAGCTATATCTGAAGATTGCCATGGAAATGAATCTGTCTGAGACGGCCTTTGTTGTAAAAACGCCCGATGAGAACAGGTTTAAACTGAGGTGGTTTACGCCGGAATGTGAAGTCTCATTGTGTGGTCATGCAACCTTATCAGCTGCTCATTGCCTGTTTAAACAGTACGGATTACAGGGTGAGATACTCTTTGATACGAAAAGCGGTCAACTAAAGGCGGAAGCCCATTACGGAAACATCATGCTTGATTTTCCTGCCAGAATACCTTTGAAAACCGAAAGAGAAATCTGCGATATTCAGCGGGCTTTAAACTGTTCAGAGTGTTTCTCGCTGTTCCGTTCAGACAACAGCGGTTTTCTCTTATTACTGTTTGAGACAGAGCGGACCGTCGTTGAATTAAAGCCTGACTTTTCAAAACTGAAAGAACTGGAATTTGAGTATGAAGTGCACGGCTTAATCGTTACTGCACGATCAGATGGTCAAGAAAAGGATTATGACTTCTGTTCCAGGGTATTCGTTCCGTGGCTTGGGATTAACGAAGATCCTGTAACGGGTTCGGCACATACCTTATTGGGGCCATTCTGGGCGGAGCGCCTTGGGAAATCTACGGTCAGAGGCTATCAGGCATCAAACAGGGGTGGGTATATCAATGTAGAACATATAGAGGAAAACAGAGTAATGCTTACGGGAGAAGCCGTTTTGATTTTGGAGGGGATACTAAATGTATGACAGATTGACGATTAATGAGAAGCATGGTTATGCGATCTTTCCGGAAGATCATATCATAAAATCCATGGATGAGTTAAACGATGTGCTTGGAAACTGTTATTATAATCGTATAGAAAAGATTCTGATCGGTGAAAATAATCTCGAAGAAGCCTTCTTTGATTTGAAAACAAAGGTTGCCGGAGAGTTACTTCAGAAGCTAATTCTTTATCAATTTAAAGTGGCCTTTGTGATTTCGCCGGAAAAAAATAAGGGAAGATTTTCAGAGATGGTACTGGAAACAAACAAGGGAAACCGAATTAATTTCTTCTACGATTTCAATGAGGCGATAAACTGGCTGGAAACCTAAATAAAAAAAGAAAAGGATGAATCATACGATTCATCCTTCTTTTGGAGCGGAAGACGGGATTCGAACCCGCGACCCTCTGCTTGGCAAGCAGATGCTCTACCACTGAGCCACATCCGCATAAAACTGTGCGAGTGATGGGAGTTGAACCCATACGAGATCATTCTCACTGAATTCTAAGTCCAGCGCGTCTGCCAATTCCGCCACACTCGCGCTTCCCAAAACCCTGACTGGTGAGCCGCGAGGGACTTGAACCCTCGGCCCCATGATTAAAAGTCATGTGCTCTACCGACTGAGCTAGCAGCTCTCCCACCTCGGAAGTCTTTCTCTCTCCCGAAGCGAAATGATTTTATCATACTTTTTTGGAAAATGCAAGCCCGAATAAGACAATTATGAAAACAAATGGATATAAATTTATGAAAATGACGATGCCTTTTCCATGATGACCTTTATATTTTCGATAAGCAATGACTGCATTTTGCGATCCCTGAAATTTGAATCCTGTCCCAACGCTTCAACTATGGTTTCGGGGGTATTGACAAACTCCCCTAATGCAGCGGTTTTCTGAAGATATGAAATCATTCTGTCGATTTCAAGTCTGTTACAAACTTTTCCATGCCCGGTGATAAACCATTTTGCCTTTTCGCGTTTTAACTGCTTCAGTATCTTAATCCATTTTTCCACATTGCTGTCCATAACAATTTCAGGATGATATTCGCTGACGAGAAGATCGCCGAGAATGATCACTTTTCTCTCCGGAATTCTTATGATTGTAGAATCAGGCGTATGTCCTCCTGCCAATTCAAACTCTATCCTGAGATCCCCTAATGTGAGAGTGTGTTCTTTTTTGAATGTGATCGCCGGGTGGACAATTTTTATATCCTCATCAAGTAGAGCGGAATCTTTCTTCGTAACCTGATCTATATACTCATGGTTCATCATAGAAAGATATCCTTCGGTCTTTTCCGAGGCGAGAAGCGGTGCATTAATACCGGAATTCCCAAACGAATGATCCGGGTGATAATGCGTATTGGTCAACATGATGACTTCAGATTTCATAAGCCTCTTGATATACAGGACAACTTCAGCGGCCTTCGATGGAAAAAGCGAACTGTCTACAACCAATGTCCCCTCTCCGGTCGTTATTGCCGTTATATTCGATCCACCATAGGGATTATCAAATACGATGATACCTTTTTCAAGCTCTTTCAACTGATTCAACTCCAATAAGCATTCTCAATTTATTATTCTATATATTGAAATACATTTCCCTTAACATTTTCAGAGAATTGCAGGTGGAGTTATTTATATTTCAAGTAAAACTGTTTGTAATTCCTCATTTTATGTGTTAAAATCCTCACATGAATATATACAAGAGACTTTTTAAGATCGCTTTGCCGATTGCCATTCAGCAGATCATTCTGACGAGTATGAATTTCGTTGACATGTTGATGATAGGACAGCTTGGGGAGGTATCCATAGCGGCTGTCGGGTTATCCAATCAATTATTCTTTATCTTCAACGTGGTAACATTCGGACTTGTATCCGGTGGGTCCATATTCATAGCGCAATTCTGGGGCACGAAACAGACGTACAATATTTCCAGAACAACGGCCTTGATGTTAATCTGCTCCACTGTCATTTCGGTTTTCTTTTTTGTTCTGGCATTTTTCTTTCCGGAACAAACACTCAGGGTCTTTTCTCCGGATCAGCAGGTCATCAGTCAGGGGGCCGGTTATCTGAATGCAATCGGTGTCAGCTTTCTTGCCTTTGGTATCACGATGACGATTTCGTTTGTATTGAGAAATACAGAAAATGCCGTGATTCCTATGATCATCAGTATTATTTCTATCGGGTTGAATGTGTTGTTGAACTATTCACTGATTTTTGGCCATTTCGGGTTTCCAGCTATGGGAATCAGAGGTGCGGGTATAGGTACGCTTGTTTCAAGAATGGTAGAAATGAGTTTAATCCTTATCATACTTTATTGGAAGAAACTACCGGGAAGAGTCCATTTAGAGCATTTTTCGAGTCTTTCAAAAGACTTTGTTAAGCGATTTCTCAGATACACATTTCCCACTGTTGCCAATGAATTATTCTGGTCTACCGGATTTTCCATGTATTCGATCATATACAGCTATATGGGGACGAGTCTCCTTGCGGCTACAAGAATCATGAGCAGTATAGAAAGATTTTCATTTTCAGTAGTCCTTGCACTTGCCAATGCCGCAGCTGTCATAATCGGTCAGGAGCTCGGGAAATCATCGTTTGAACAGGCAAAACATATTTCAAAAAAGATTATCAAACTGGATCTTTTAATCGCTTTCATACTGATGATTCCAATGATTCTGTTTGCACCACAATTCGTGTCTCTTTTCAGTGTAACACCGAAAGTAAAATCACTTTCGATCCTTTTACTGAGACTTTCCATGCTCTATTCGCCTGTAAAAATCATGAATGGGTTGTTTATCGTGGGTTTTTTGAGAGCGGGCGGAGACACCAAATTCTCCTTTGCGGTAGAAGCGGGGTGTCTATGGCTTGTAGGGATTCCCGTGACGGCGGTAGCCGGTCTAATCATAGGGCTTCCTTTCCCACTCGTTTACTCTTTGTGTATGGTAGAGGAGACGTTGAAATTAATCATATTGATCAGACGCTATCGTGGTGGAAAATGGCTGAAAAATGTTGTTGAAAATATGCAATAGATAAAAAAAGAGGCTAACGCCTCTCTTTTTACTCAGAAAGTAAGTCGGTATAGAAATCTTCCCAGATCTTCATAACGTTCTTCTCGGAATAATAATCGGAAATCTCTATAGACTTCTCTTTTATCTTGTTAAAAAGTTCCTTATTTGAGTATAACTCATGGAGCTTTTTTGTGAAATCATCGGAATTATTACCGGACATATATTTACGGAAAAGGATTTCCTCATAAAGTTCAATATCCCTTACGAGAAGTGGTAACTGGCAATTACAGGCCTCTAATATGGTCATTGGAAACAATTCCTGATAAGAAGGTAGGAAAAGCACATCTGAGGCGTTAAAATAATCGGCTACCTTTTCCCTGTCTACGATTCCGGTGAAGATGACATTTTCCGGGGGATTTTCTATCATCTTCTTGTATTTCTCATAGCCATCGGTGATCTTACCGAATGAAAAACCACCTACCCAGATAAACTTGTATTGAGGGCATTTTTTAGCCGTTTTGATAAAATCGTCAATTCCTTTTCGCTTCTGAACCTGTCCGGCACCGACAACGACAAACTCATCCTGACCGATATCAAATGCTTTTCTCAGTTCCCGCTTTCTGATGTCATCAACGGGCTTGAAAACTTCACGTGATACGTAATTGGGGATGTAATAAACCTTGTTTTCCGGCAGTCCGAGTCGTATCAGTTCCTGCTTGTAAAAAGAATTTACAACAACGAGTCTGTCTGCCATAGAATAAAAACCGATCATGTATTTTACAAGATATTTCATGATGAAACCTGGGATCTTCAAAGAACCTTCAAGTGAATCAGGCATCACATGGCATGAAATAACTGTTTTTTTACCTCTGTGCTTGTATTTTTTCAGCAAGGATCTCGAACCGAGGTCAAATGTATGTGCATGAACGATATCATGAATATTATTATCATTTACATAAACATCCAGAATCTCTGATTTCTTCAATAATTTAGCCTGTTCTTTAAAGGCAGAGTCTACCCCCTGTCCTTTTGCCATTTCCGATACCGAACGGATGTTCAAACTGATAGACACCAATATCACTCCTTATTATCAACCTGGCAGATTATAACACAGAAGTACCGTTAATATCATGGTTTGACCTGAGCCATTCCTGAAAGAGCTGAAGAATTCTACCCGTAGCTCCCCAGACGAAAAAACTGTCGAAATCCCATACAGGAGAGGAAATGTATTTGTCGCGGTATGCAAACCTCTTCATTTTCATCTTTGAAGTTAAAAAAGTTGGCAAGGTTATCGTGTGGATTTTTTCTACTTCATCCTCGTTCAGTTGTATATGATCGATATTTATTACTCCGATATATGGAAGGATCGTATGATTGGAAACAAGAGTCATCACCGGGTTCAACGAGTCGAGAATCCGTATGATCTCCGCGTTTATTTCCTCTTCTGTTTCCCTTCTTACGGCATCAGCCGGATCTTCACCCTTCTCTATTCTGCCACCGGGAAAGGAGATCTCTCCCGGATGGTGTTTCAGTGATTTGCTTCTTTCGGTAAATAGAAGGGAATATTCACCGTTATCACGAAAGAGGGAGACAAGGACGGTGGATGTTATCCGCTTCATCCTGTTTTTTCTTTACTGTGCTTTTCAAATATGAAATCATAATATTTATTGAGATCCTCATCATCCATAGCTTCCAAGTTCTGGAAATAATTTACGTTATGCCTGTCCTGCTCATCGAGAGAATTTGTATATTCGTCTATGGATGTCCATTGTTCAGGTGTACCGTTTTCAGAGGTAGGTGTTTTTTCAATCTTTTCGATCAAGTTATAGGCCTTTGAGATGGCTGAGTTGACATCAAAATCATCAGGTATATTGTCAAGATGTTCGTATTTTGGCGTATAGGAAGGTTCTGTTTCAGGTTCTGCGGTATCATCCAATTCAGACTCTTCTTCATCGAGTACCGAATTAAGAATAGAGCTTCTGGCATCATTAAAATCATCCATATTGAGTTGATCCTGTTCTGAAGAGGCTTTAATGTTCTGCGATGGTTCCTCCTCTTCATACAGGGGTTCATCATTTCCAAAGAATTTTGTGAGTTCGGAAATATCCTTTGATGCCATTTCATCAATATCAATTTCCTCATCAAAAGGAGTGTCGAGCAAGACCTTGACATTTATTTCTCCTTCTCCGTCTTCAACTCCCCGCGTTTCTTCTGATTCCTCAATCTTTCTGCTCTTGGCAACTACGGTTGAATGATGAGTGCTCAGAAAATCCGGTGAGACTCCCACGAGCTTTAAGGCAAGTTTACTGAAGGTGTTGATCTTTATTTCAAGAAAGAGACCTACCGCAAGAATCAAGACACTGATTGCAGCGAGAAGGATTGTCGGATTGATTCCAGGGGCCGTTTCTTCGACAACCGTCGACGAAGCCGTCTGCAATATCGATTTGGTTGCTTCATTGACAGGTTCGGTGTATACCGTATTATGATACAGAAATTCTTCGGGTAATGTTTCCTCATACGCCTTGATTTTACTTAATAAGTCTTTTGCAATCGGGTTTTCAGGAAACAACGACAGATAGGTATTTGCAGTCTTATAATCGTTGTTGTTAAAGGCACTGACACCGAGCATATATTTTATATTTGGTGCCATGGCTTCTATATCCGGATTCTTGATCAGGGCGTTCTGAAAATATCTTTGTGCATCATAATAATGACCTGAATTATAAGCATCTTTCCCCGAAAAATAAAGGGACATTGCCTCATCCTGGTCAGAACTGGAAAATATTATTAGTGGTAAGCACATGATACAACACACAAAGAATATTGTCTTTTTCATTCGAGTATTGCCACCTTTTTCAGGAAATAATTCCCTTCATTTCTTGTCAATACCATAAAGTTCCCATTGTATGAAACGGCATCTATGATTTTCTCCCCATCCGGAAGGTCAAAATAGGTCCCTACCGCCTGACCGGCTTGAAAATCGATGAGGTTGAATTTATTTTTACCTACGACCACTATCTGCTGAGGCTTTTTAAGAATTTTAAACCCGCCTGTATTATTAGACGTTAATAGTAATTCTCTTTTACCATCAAGACTTATCGCCCTTAACGAATAATCCGAGGCGATAAGGTAGAGAGAGTCGTCCAAAATTGTACCGGTAATCAATTGTATGTCGCTGTTGTAAGGCCTGTATATTTCTTTACATTCATTTCCGTTAAAGAGATAAACGGCCGCATCGGTAATGATATACGGATACATTCCATACATCAGTATTTCACCGTAATGGCCGTCGAGATCATATGAGGCTTTCGGTGTTTCGAGTGTCAGACCGTTATAATTCAGCAGATAGTAGCGAACGGAGTCATTGATTCCCGTTGAAAGAATCGGGGCGTCAAACATGAGATAATCCATTTCTGTGGGATCACCTGCGGTGAATCGAGTCAGAATATTATCGTTGATCGAATAAAGGCTTCCGGAGAAAACGGTAAACGCCTGGCTCTGAATATGATAGATCCTCGTGAAGATACCATTGTCAAAGTATACGATTCCCTCATTATCAAAGAGATAAATCGTATTATTGACGGAGACCATTCCATAAGGTTCAACTCCCTCAGGAACTTCAAAATGATTATAATCATATATAACCATGTTGTTGATGTTTTTGAATGTACCTGGAAGGGCATTAGAATTCCAGTGATCAGAATCAGGCTGATATATCTTTAAATCGACGGTTTCCTGATTATTATTCGAGGCGGTTGCCGTTTGATCGTCCTTGATCTTGTTGATAATAGAAATGACATTATCTATCCTATTCGTTTCGGTTCCGTTCGTATCTTGATTCTGAAATACCGTTTCGGAAGAATTGTTCGTCACAGCTTTGGTATTGTCCGAAAGGTTTTGTGTTTGATTATTATCAGTGTCCTTTGAAACGGTTGTTTCGGTTGCTGTCCGATCGGTGTCGTTGAAGAACTGGGTCCTCCATCTTTCAAGATCAGTCGATACCGATCCGTCCGAGTTCTTATCGATTACATTTACAGTTGCCGGATCTGTTGACGATATTTCTACGGTTGATACAGTTGCCGGTGTCGTAGAAGAGCTGTTTGCTTCAGGCAATTGAATACCGTTGTTTATAGTAGAGGTCGCGTCGGTATTAAGCAGCCATTCATTAAAATCATCATCCTGATATTCAGGTATTTCTACAACCTCTATGCCCTCTTCCAGAAAGGCAAAGATAAACTGAAGCGTTTGCTGCTGCATGAAGATATCAAAGAATGAGAATGGGAAAATCTTTGAAGTGAGATTCTCCATATCTTTGGTCAGATCATCGATCATCGGCGCAATTGCACTGAAAATAGATACGATTCCATCGCCCTTTCCTTCTGTGTTTTCAGGGTAGAACTCCGCAAATTGTGAGTTTTCAAGATCTGCGTTGAAATCCGGTTTGCTTCCCGCTATGAAGAAGTATTCAACATCATCTCTCAGTGTTTTCTGAAGTGTGTTAATCGTCTCCGAATAGGGAAGAATATCCGTATAGAACGTGTTGACTTTTTCAAGGTAGCTGAGATTGTTTCTCTCAAGATATCTTATCGTATCCGATGTCAGACCATATATCTTTGCAAGAACCTCGGAATCCTTTCCGTAGATCAGGTTGAGAAAGGAAGGGTTGACTATATTCGTTCCGGAATTTGGAACGGAGATTAAAACCATTTTTCTGACGTTTGTGATCGGATAATTTTCAACCGCATATCTTGCAATGATACCACCGACACCATGAGCGATGATATCAAATTCCCTGTTTGATGAAAGGAGTTTCTGTGCCAGTTTATCGGCCTCAAATCTCACATAACTCGTAAGAGATATGGAATCAAAAAATGTCTTCGCTTCATTGACATAATCCATTGCCCTTGTTTCTGTCAAAGGATACTGATAAACCCAGATACTCCTGTCGGGGAAGGTAACCTCCCATAGATTATTACCCTGAGGATTTGAATTGGATATCGTGTTTGGTAAAAATCCCTTGAAATTTGAATCTATCCCCGGAATAAGGATGATATCCGGTTTCAGCGTATCCTCTTTTTCTATTATCTCTTTCAGACCAAGTTCGGGTTTTACCGGATTACTTATCCTGAGTCCTATCAGTGAACCGTGGAATCCCTTTGCACGTAAAACAGGCCGATTATTGCTGTTTTCGTACATTTCTCCACCGGAAAAAACTCTTACAACCGGATTTTCCTTGTCTTCAATATAGATGAGTTCGGCGTTGTTATACTCTTTTCCAAAATAAAATTCCCCTGGGATCAGATAATCGTAAGTCATGGGTTCAAGGGCCAGATCGGTTCTTCCATCAACCGGGGTTAATTCATAGATGTTTCCGTAGAAGTTACCAAGTTGTTTGAAATTATCGTATGCCGCATTTTTAGTTAATTCCTCGATCTTAAATTTTTTGGTGTACGGGAAAGCATTTTCCGGTATGGTAACCGAAAGGTCCTTGATATCTGTTTTTACCTGGCTTTGTTTTTCTCCCGTACTTTCGATTTCAGCCTGAACGTCTCTCGTTGAGAACAGTAGAACAACAACGATCACAACTACAGCGGCAACAGCCGAGAGATAGATAATACTCATCAACCGATGTGTCTTAAAGTATTGTATCAGTTTCTTGAAACTGAATTGTTTTAAAGTTTGTGGGAGCCCTTTCATTCTGTTCAGAAGTTTACTAAAAAAAGACAACATCCATCATCCTTTCATTATCGATTTTCCAGTTTTGACCAGGTTTCTTTTAAATAGTTACAGAGATTTATATAATCTGTACCATCAATAGCCTTGATTTCCGTTATGATTCTGAAAAAATGTTCCTTGCCGGCATTTACCAGTTCCCTTGCCCTTACTGTTCCGAGTAACGATACAATGGTATTCTTATTCCCTTCTGTATCTTTACCGGGAGTTTTTCCTATATCTTCAAACTTCCCCTCTATTCCCTTGATATCATCCATGATCTGAAATGTAATTCCGAGAATTTTTCCAGCCTCGCTCAATTTATGAATATGCGTTTCGTCTTTTCCGGAAAGAATTGCCGGGGAGAGAATCGGAAATTGTATCAGTCGCGCTGTTTTTAATTGATACATATCCTCTATCATCGAAAGATCCTGTATGTTTCTGTTCTCATATTTGATATCCAGGTATTCTCCATAAACAAGATCCATCGCGATATCTGAGAAATAGTTGTTCAATTCTGTATTTCTTAACTCCGATATGTATTTAAAGGCAAGAAAAAAGGTATAATCGGCGGCGATTACCGCATTTCCCTGCCCGAATGCCTTATGATGCGATGGAATGCCTCTTCTGTAATCATCGTTGTCAATCTCCGGCAAATCATCATGAATCAATGACGCCGTATGGATCAGTTCAACGGCGCATCCGATGCCATATAACAGATTATCATCCACACCAAGATCAAGGCCGGCATTAAAACACAATGCCGGCCTGAATCTCTTACCTCCGGCTTTGACCGAATAGAGTATTTCTTCCTTCCATTCTACATCATCAATCTTATCAACATACATTTTCAGGGAGCTGTAAAGATATTTCTCGAAATCAGTTATTGACCACTTCTTCACATGTAAAACCCCTTTCATACGATGCATTCTATTCTATTTTAACATGTATCTAAACAAATTTAGAAATATTTTTCCTGAATAATCTTTTTCAGGTAACCGATGACATATAATGAACCGGTGATCAATATGGGTGAATCATATTTGAGTGCCAGTTCGAAGGCCTTCTCACAAGCCTCACCGTGATCTGAAAGGTAATGAACTTCACTCGCGTTTTTTACTTTCCCATAGGCCTCTACGATTAACTGTGTATCCGTCTCCCTTGGGGCATTTGGTTCGGTTACTACGATTTCCTCAGAGATAGAAGCCAGTCGGGATGTCATATAGGAATAATCCTTTCCGCTCAACATCCCCGTTAATAGAACAGTTCTTTTCGCCGGAAAATATATATTCCAGTTTTCCATCAGCGCATCTATCCCTTCCGGATTATGTGCCCCGTCGATGATAATGGGTGTCTTTCCCGCTTCGTTCAGAACTTCAAATCTTCCGGGCCAGAACGTATTCTTGAGGCCGTTTTTCAAAGCAGAAATATCCGGATGGATACCGGTCTTCTCACAGAAAGCGAGGTAGGCCATTATTGCCGTTGAAGCGTTTTGGAACTGATGTGTCCCGTTCATCTTTAATTCGACATTTTCTATCGTAAGGTTTTCCGATTGAAAATTGAAAATGTTTGAATTTATCCGGGTGCTGACTTTTTCAAAAGAATAATCTCTGTTGATGAGGTACATCTTTGCCTTTCTTTCTTCAGCCACTTTTTGAATGACATCCACGGCTTCTTTTTTATAGGCTCCACAGACGAGAGGTGTTTCTTCCTTGATAATGCCCGCTTTTTCCGCCGCTATTAACGGGATCGTATCACCGAGTGTCTTTGTGTGATCGAGTCCGATAGAAGTGATTACCGTTACTTCCGGATGTAATGCGGTCGTCGCATCGAGTCTGCCACCGAGTCCAACTTCTACCGTGGCCACATCAACCCTTCTATTTTCAAAGTATTTAAAGGCCATAGCCGTTGTACATTCAAAAAAGCTGGGTTTCATTTCCTCCGATTGTTTATCCATCAAAGAAACAGGTTCAATCAACTGATTGGCTGTCTTTATGATCTCATCATCACTGATCATTTCATTGTTGAATGTGATTCGCTCGTTGAACTGAACGAGATGTGGGGAGTAATTTGCCCCCGTTCTGAATCCGAGTGTGGTAAAGATGGTTGAGAGCATTCTGGTAACGGATCCTTTACCGTTGGTTCCCGCTATCTGTATGGATTTAAACGATTTTTCAGGGTTGCCGGCATTTCTGAGAAGTGTGTTTATTCTCTGCAAACCGAGTTTTATCGTTCCATGCGGTCTTGATTTGAAAAAATACTGCAAGGTATCTTCTATATTATCAAACTTCTTTATTTCGATGTGTTCATTCATTTGCTTTTAAACCCTCCAAGTTGATAGACGTATACGATCACTTCTGCGACGGCCTTATATAATTCCGGTGGGATTTCAGAATAATAATCCAGTTCCAGTAGTTTTTCCACGAGTTTTTCATCGGAATAGATCGGAATATCATTTTCTATGGCTATCTCTACAATCCTTCTTGCAAGCTCACCCTTTGCCTGTGCGACCAGCCTTGGGACAGGCCCCTCTTCCGGATCGTATTTTAAAGCAGCGGCTCGGGTGATTTCCTCTTCAGATATCTTATGTCCGTGTTGATCTGTTTTACGTGTCATGCCAGTTCAAAAAAACCTCCATCATTTTTTGTGTTGGTATACAGTTTGACTTTATGTTTCAGAATATCATCATGATTCACCTTTTCCTTGATTAAAAGACTCCTCAGCGTATAATCGGTTTCTTTTATCCTTTTTGTCAGAACGGAAGAATGATTTGTAAACTCCCTCGCGTGCTCCTGTCCCGCATAGATATAAATATCAAGATTTTCTCCGGTAACGATCGTATCGATAAAGACATTTCCGAATCTCTGCGTCTCTGTTTCTATATACACCCTGTACATTTCTGTCTTTTCATATCCGGTGTTCTGAACACTCTGTTTCTGAAAATCAACGGTAAAATTCTGGTCATTAAAGTTCAGTAATGCAGAGTATACCTGATTGTACTCGTTTTTGTCTGAAGTGATGTTTAACATTTTCAGAAGTTTTTCGGAATTAATTTCATTTTTTTCGGGAATGGGCAATCCGGTCAATTTCTCTTCCGAAACGGAACTCTTGGAAAGAGTCGTCTTGTCTTCTACTGGAATGTTTTTTTTCGGATCCGGATTCAACTCATTTTCTCTGACCTCAAGTGTGTTTTTCATGTTAATGATAGATTTCCCACGTTCGTTTAGAGAGTTGGATTCCTCAAGTGAAGTGATAATTGCCTTTTTTTCAGATAGGCTTAACTCCGTACCAAATGATTTCGGTTGTTTAAGAGGTATTTGTGAATCAGCGAATCTGTTGAAAGACTTCACTTCTTCTGTACTATTCTGGCTGAACTCTTTTTCAGAAGTAGTAAAGCGTATTCCCGTCGAAGGGACTTTCTCAGGTTGCTCTGTTTTTTCAACGGGTTGATCGGTGTTTTTAAGAACGGCTGTCTCGTTTGAGGAGGAAATCAATTTATGAACAAAGTCTTTTACAATGACATATGCCTTCTGTGAAAAAGACTGTATTCTCGAAATCAATGTCTTTTCGGAAGATTGCTGAATGTTATTGTCCATTATCGTCTGAGGCAATTTCATTTTCAGATAGTTCTTAAGGGAATTCGGAAAGACCTTCTGAGAAATCTGATAATCCTTGAATGATCTGACGGCTATATTGAGTATATCGTTTGCGATTGTTGCCGATTCCTTCGGTGCAATTCCCAGTGTGTTCAACTGGCGCATGAGGTTCTTCACCTCAAACTGCATCATTGGATCGTTCTTTACCTCTTCAAACGTAAGTTTACCGTTTATGATATTTGCGAACAGATCTTTGTTTATCTTGATACTGTCAAAATCGATGTTATTCTCATTTCCAGATTTTACAAGTCGGTTCAGTATGGTCAGAATATTTTTATCGTCGTGGTTGAACTCACGCTTCTGAATGAGATCATCCATAACAGAGGAAAGTGAAGTATCTTCCCTTTGTGAATTATTTTGGACAGAGTGACTGAAAGAAAGCGTGTCTTTATATTCATTTGTTATCTGACTCAGTTTTTCATGATTTTTTTCTATGGTAACCGGTTTACTCAGTAATTCCTTCAAGAGATCCTTCAATTCATTTACCGTTTGTTTGATTATTTCCTCTTTTGAGGCGGAATCCGTTTGCGTATACGCATTGTTCTGTATCTTGACCGCCGATTGATACAACCGCTGTGTTGCTTCTGAGTTGTCTATTTCAGCGGATTTCATCAAAGTACCCATCTGCGATGTGTTCTGGCCTTCTACGTGAATCTCTTTCGACAGAGCCTTGGGGACCATCGTATCGTCTGTGTTACTGACCGTGACATCTCTTTTGTTAACGGGCAGCTGATCGGTTTCCGACGTCTGTGACGGAACCGGATTGAAGAGGGTCTTTTTATCAAAAGTAGAAATAGTCTGTTCCGCTTTGAACTCTTTCGGGATCTGAGTCGCTGCGACTGAGACTGCGGCTTCAGATTTCATCACCGTGGCTGCCTTATTTACCGTACCCTGTTTTTTTACGGTTTCGTCGGTAAACAACTTATCTATTGAACCGTTCTTTTCAGCTGATGATTCCGATTCGGCCGTTGTAGCCTTTTTAAGGTCATACAGCACGAATTCTTTTATTATTTCCCTTTTTATCTTATCCGGTATTTGATCCCAGGACTCGCCCATTGATTTTGCCTTCAAAGAGAGTTCTATTAACCTTCTGTTGAAAGGAAGACGAGGATCGTACAAATCAAAGGCATTTTTTGACTTTTCAACGGTTTCCTTTACTTCTAAGTTAAAATCATCTCTCAGAATTGACTCGGCAAGCGAGGAAATTTGATTTGAGATACGGGCAAACAGCATTTTTTCATGCTGAGGCATCTTGTTGATCAGTGTCTCCAGGTCCTGTGATGTCTTGAACGGCAGGGACAAGGAATAAACATCGATCAATTTAGCGCCGATCTTATTTAAGACCTCACTGGATACCTCCTGCGGAAGATCTTTGCCGAAAAAGACCTGTATCATATCCCCGGTCTTGATCTGATTTGCATTTCCCGGTTCTATCTTGTAAACCTTGTCTTTAATGAGAACCTGTATCTCTTTTCCGGTTTTAGAGATGACCTTGCCCAACTGTGCTTCATTTTTCGATCGGGGATCCGTTTTCTTTATACTGATCGGAATAGAAATTTGTGATATGTTCATGATTTCACCCTCGTTTCATTGCTATCCTATTATCGTCATAATGCGGGGGTTCTGAAAATATCATTCAACCGTTCCCAGTTTTTTGTTACAAAGAGATAACCTACAAGTGTTTCAAAAGCCGTCGCATATCTGTAATCGATATCGTTTCCCCTTTTTTTGGCCCCTTTGGAATTCAAGCCCTTCTTTACGATCTCTTTTTCTTCATCTGTCAGTTTTTCCATACAGTCTTCAAGCAGTTTTTTCTGTCCCGAAGCCCTTTTTAATTCGACACCTCTCCGATTTGCTATGACGGTCTTCGTCCTTCCATCCTTTATCGAATGAAAAGTGGCTATGAGATTAAAAAAAGAATCACCTATATAGGCATAGATATCTGTCGGTATTTCACTTTTATTTTTCGTCAACCTCTCAAAATCAAAGAGATCTTCCATGGATCTGTTAAATTCTGAATGTTCCAAGTTTTTTCCCTACTTTTTCCGTATCCCTGCAATATTGAAGGACACTTTCTTTTGTAATAATCTTATTTTCATAGGCCTCAATCAGGGCGTCATCAAATGGTTTCATCCCGAATTTCTTTCCCGTTTCCATCAGTGTTCCTATCTGATGGAGTTTCTGCTCTCTGATGAGATTTCTGACGCCGGGAGTTGCCAGCATGATCTCCGCAACAGGGAAGAAGCCTTCATCATCAGCTTTCCTGATAAGCCGTTGATATAAGACACCTATCAGTGAATTAGCCAACTGTAATGTGATCTGTTTCTGCTGATGGGCGGGAAACACATCGATGATACGTTCAGGAGCAGTTGGTGCGGAATTTGTATGTATTGTTCCAAAGACAAGATGACCGGTTTCCGCAGCGGTCAGGGCAAGGGCCATCGTATCAAGATCCCTCATTTCTCCTACGAGTATAACATCAGGATCCTGTCTCAAGGCATATTTTAACCCATCTTTGAATGAATCCGTATCCAGTCCGAGTTCTCTCTGATGGACGAGGGCCTTTTTGCTTTCAAAGATATATTCTATCGGGTCTTCTACCGTCAGGATATGTACATTTTTTATCGTGTTGATATGTTCAAGCATTGCCGCCATCGAAGTCGATTTACCACTGCCTGTAGGCCCTGCAACAAGGATCAGACCACTTTTTTTCTCGCTCCAGTCCTTTAACACAACGGGCAGTTTTAATTCATCAAGCGTCCTAACCTTTTTGGTAATAATTCTGAAGGCCGCTGCGGGATTTCTCCTTTCAAAGTAAATATTGGCCCTGACTCTTATGACATCTTTTATACCGAAGGAGAAATCCAGTTCTTTTTGTTCGCCCTTTTTTAAATTGATCTTTTCATACAGATACTCAAGACTTTTTTCAAGCTCTTCTTTACTGAAAACGGGGATATCCTGAAGTCTCTGTAATTCACCGAAAACTCTGTATACCGGATGCTCACCCACAGATAAATGGACATCCGATGCGTTGAGTCTGTATGCATGATAAATCAGTTTGGGTATATCTATTACAGCCATATAATCACCTCTCGGTTGTCAGAATTTCTCCTGAGTTTATTCCGTTCACAAGAATTAAATCGTCTTTCTTCTCGATGATATCCACCTGTCTCATCGTCCCATCATTTAAATGCACACTGGAATTCAGTAAATAATCACTGGGAATCCAGGCAAGGTCATCGCTGTAGTATTTAATCTCCATTACGGCAAACAAAAAATTAAAATTTCTGGAATCAAATCGGTTTAATTCCACTGGTATGATTAACAGGCTTCCCTTTTCATCCTTGATCATATCCTCACGGGAGATAAGTACCTTGATATCATCCGGTTTTACCACAAGACTGATATATTCAGCCTTATCAAGAAAGGCCTCAGTGGTTGAATCCAGGACAATATAAGGGCGACTGTCCGATTCGAGAAGGGTCATCAAAGTACTTCCCTTTTCAGAAAATATATTCGAATGCGCTTCCAGTGTGATCACATACCCATCAACCGGACTGCGCATTTCGGTGTTCAGAAGCCTTTTTTCGGCCAGTTCAATGGCCTTCTTTTTTTCCTCTTGTATGGCATTTCCAGCGTTTAACACCGCCATTGCGTATTCATTCCGTGCCTTTGAAAGGAGAAATTCCTCTTCATCCCTTTCGAATTTGAGCAACAACGCATCACGAACGACTCTATCACCTTCATGAACAAGAATTGTCTCGATGAAATCATCTGTGGGGGTTTTCAGTTCTATTGTCCTATCAAAGAGTACTTTTTCTTCAACGGAATAGGTTTCAAGTCTTTTAAAGGTTGTGGTCACGAATTCTGTTTTCCGAGTAAACAGGATAGTGATGACAACGATGATGACGATGATGAATATACTTAGGATGATGGGAATCTTCTTCAATGACCTGCTCCTTAATGCGTTAAACCAATTCTTTTCATAAATTGATCGAGATTCATTATCAATGCTCCGGAATTTCTTGCAATGGGTTCAAGATGTTTATAACTGTCGTCAAATATTGCTATATCCGGCCTATAGGCTAACCCGTCACGTAATTCGAAACCGAGCATCTTTGACATCATTTCTATCTTGAGCCATTTTTCCTCATCCTCGGTCAGGACGGAGATGATTTTCCCCTCGAGAATATTCTCCTCATCGCTATCTTCATCTTCGGCAGGTGTCTCTGTGTTTATATCATTCATCCTTTCAGGTTCATTCACATTTCCTTCTGTTGAACCCTGGCTGAAATCAGAGGGCGGAGATTTTTCCGTCTCTACCTCATTTGAACCATACGATTCCGTGTTGAAGTTATTTTTTATGATTTCAAAGATCTCCTGACTGTCGGTCTCTTCAGAAGCCTTCTTGGACGATTCACTCTTTATATAAAAGTCCATTCTATCGTCTTCGTCAACCGAATCGTTCGTGCTGATGATTTCTTTTTTCTGCAAATGATCCTTATTGATAGAAGAGTCGTCTATCAATAAGCCAGAGAGTAATGAATCGTCAGCCTTATCATAATCCCCTTCCGTTTCAGTGAAATCCACCGTATTACTCTGAGTAGACGTGTCCGTCGATTCATCGCCTCCGGCGTTGATCGAAAAGATTTCCCCGTTTAGTACGGGTTGTTTCTGAACACTATCTGTCTTTTGCCCCTCTTCCGTTATATCGATCCGTTCAGATTTAAAATCTTCTTCGCTGTTCTCCGTTGATTTTTCGGCCGGTATGATTTCCTGTTCAGCCATCGTATCCGTTTTTGAATCTTCTGTTTCTTCGGTGGCAATCTCTCCGGTTTCTTCTAAAAAACCCTCTTCAATCTCCCGTCGTAAGCGGGTGAAGATAATTGGATCATAATACGGATTCCTCCTGATGATAATACCGGATCCTTCTCTCTGTATTTCAAACCATTCAACGGACCTCAGCTTATCTGTAAATTCTCCGAATTCCCCATCTTCTTCATGAGAATAATATCCGGATTCTACCATTGTAGAATCGAGTATTCGGATAAGGAAATGCTTTTCGCTTTTATTAAAGAGATCCGGATTCAAATCACCGGCCTTAATATTAAAAGTTCCATTTCCAGAACGGTCATACTTTGCCTCAGCACGTTTTATTCCAATATTTTCCTTACTGTTTTCGTTTACAATCATAGAATCAAGAAATTTAAGCGGTTCTGAAGGTTCGAATTTCTTTTTCTTTTTTAACTTATCGTTCTTCTTAACGGACTTGTTGCCTGTTTCCGTGCCATTATCTTCGGGAAATATACTTATAATAGATTCAGTTTTAACCGGATTTTCAGGATTGGGGAATGGTCTAAGCTCGGTTTTTTTGGGGATTGTGTCTTCAGCTTCATACTGAAGTGTCTCTATCGGAATGGGTTCTATCTCCCCTTTTTCCGGGAAGTCGTCTTCAGGCGAGACATCCCCTGTTTGGCCTTCTGTGATCTGTGGGTTGTTGATGGCCATGATCTTTTTCATCGTGGCAATTTCTGGTTCCGTCAGAAAGGCATATCTTTGCTTGACGAGTTCATCGATAGTCATTGCCGGAGAAAGTTCTCCTTCCTTTTCTATCTGTTCACTGATAATCTTTATATCAAGCCAGTTTTCAGGATAGAAACTGATGAAGTCATTGCCGGTCAAAGGAGAATATTTATACACGATCTTTGCAAGCTTTTGAAGCGTTTCGAATGCCATAGACGAAAAGAAAACACGATACGCTCTGGTTTTTTCTATGTCTTCCCTTGTTAAAATGAGTTTTCCGGCCTCCTGAAGTAACATCGAAAACGCGGTGACAATAATATCCTCAGCGTCCCCTTCCTTATTTTTCGATGTTGCTGAAAACATGATCTTTTTTACCTTTTTACTTTCGGTTTCTATTTTCTGGGGGGTCAGATCGTATTTCTGGAGAATTTCATCGTTAATGAATACATTTGTTTCAGGAATTATATACTTGCAGAGATTGAGTATAACGGGCATGTTTCTTGATCCCTCGTCGAAACGTACCAGCGGATTCATCTTTCTTTCGATTTCTGATCTCAAAAGACTCAGATTAACATCTTTAGACCCGGAAATTTCTTGAAGAAAAGCATATGTCTGATTTTCGTTTAAAAGATTATCCAACTGGTTCAACTTGTTCTTCAGCACTCGGTCAAACAGCTCTCCCCTCATAAACATAAAATCACCGTTCTCGTTTTTTCCCGTCATAATAAGATCAAGTTCGGAAGCCTCTACAAGTTCAGCAATCCATTTTGAAAGGATCTTCTGCAATTCTCTGTCTTTGATGTGGAATCTGCTGATGATGTCACTCGATGTAAATTTGTCCTTCAGATTTTCAGAATAGCGATTTACGAGCGAAGCAAAGGCCACGTTCAGAGAAATATCTTCAGAAACTATCCTTTCCGCCTGAAAGCCTGCAACGGTTTCGTTTCTTTCCTTTTTCTTAAATATATTCATTTTGTGAAACTCCTCTCTCAAAGAGTTGATAAAGATTTTATAGATTCAATGATAAAATCAGGTGCATAATCATATTTCTCAAGATCTCCTATTTGAGTTTCACCGCTGAGCACAAGAACCGACGTGATATGGTTATTGACGGCCATCCGTATATCGGTATACATTCTGTCTCCAAAGAAAATGGTCTTTTCTTTGGAACAATCTCCGAGTTTCATTGCAAAATCAAGTACTTCAACTGAAGGTTTGCCGAGGATCTTATCCGGATATCTGCCGGTAGAGGCTGCAAACAGCTCCATAAAAGCGCCAACATCGGGAATTCCGCCGATTGTCGAAGGACAATTTATATCGGGATGAGTTACGATGTAACGAACCCCTTTATTCAGAAAATAAGTGAATACTTTTATTTTTTCATAATTGATTGCCGTATCATAAGCCATAAGGGCTATATCGACTTTTTGAGCAATATTCTTTTCATAAGCGGGAATAACGTTGATTCCATATTCCTTCATCTCCTGGGAAGCCGGAAAATTACCGAGATAAAGAACCCTTGCCCCCTTATGATGTTCGTTGATATAATGGGCCGCAACCTGATTGGATGTAATAACATCTTCTTTTTTTACATTTAATCCCATCATCTTTAATTTGAGGACATAGTCATTTCTACTCTTTGAGGAATTATTCGTGAAAAAAAAGACCTTTTTACCATTTTTCGTTATCTTTTTTATAAATTCTATACTGCCGTCGATAGGCTCATTGTCAAGGTAAACGGTTCCGTCCATATCAAAGAGAAACAGCTCTTTTTGGTTTATTAAGTCTATCAGTTTTTCATTTTCGCTTAAGGATATCATTGACATCTCCCTTTTCCAGTATTAAAAATCTCTGGTTAAATTTTTTCGGTTCTGTAATCCAGTTTTTCAGGACACGTGTTGCTCTACAATCATCCTCATTATACAACAGGAGGGCCTCAAGATGTTTTTGATTCCCCGTGTTCAACCACCTTCTGTATTCCTGAATTGAACTCCTGCCGTCAAGACCAACTCTCCATTTGAATCCAAGCCACTTTGCTATTGATTTTAACGAATAATGTCTGAGGGGTGTGTACACTTTCTTGATAAATAATTCGTAAATGTCTATCATCTGATTTTCCACTGAAAATTCAGTTCTCGCTTCATTTGACAACTGTCTGAGAATTCTGTTTTCATACTCACAGTAATGATAAAGGTTGTTCTGAATACCACTTACATAAGAGAGGATTTCATTGATCTGCTGATTTCTCGTGCTTTTTTTATCGAGTAGATAATATTTATACGTATCTTCTTCTAAAAATCCAAATAAATACGGCGCTTCATCAGCCTCTATGTCAAAGTATACCCCTTTCTTTTTATCATTCTTGATCATTTCTTCCGGGGGGATGAGAAAAAGAGCCGTATCGTTGACAAATGAATAAGCCTGAAGTTTGAACCTGACCACGTTTTTTATTTCCTCTTCAAGTGTCTGAGTCAATGGAATCTCCAATAAATCATTCAGTGTAAACACGCCAACCTCATTCAACATCTTTTCCACACTTGAACCAATACCGCGAATCTGAACGACCGGAAGATTTTTACGATCATCAGTTTCCAGATTATGACATTTTTCCCAGAATGAACAGAAATTACAGATTCTGTTTCCAGAGGCCGGAGGGGGCTCCTGCATTCTCTCTATATCCCTGAGTTCCTCAAAAAAATATTCCATTTCTGTATCGTGAACCCTTTTCGTCTTTAGATTTTTCTTTCTCAGGAAAAGAATATTATGAGATACGGGAATATCGTTTTTTTCGGCGAGATGTACAAAGAGTGCCGCGAGAACCAGATGCCTCTTACTGAGACGCCTTGAGAGATGTGAAATAACGAGATGAAATTTGTCTTTTTTCCACAACATTGCATGAATACTCAGTTTAAACCGTTCACCGTTGATCACCCCTTCAAGCATCGGATTTAACATGTCTCGTCTGTTATATGCAGCCCTCAGGGTTATCTCCGTATCTTTTTTTGAGTCTACCCAGATTATATTTTTAAAATAGTCCCTGATACTCATTACCCTGTCTTTTTCCAGCGCGTTTTCAACGACGACATCCTCTCTGTCCGATTTCAGATAAAAATAGAACATCCTTGGACATGTAAACAGGTAATATATCTCATTATTTCCGATAATGTTTTCCATTTAAGCGATCATCCTTTAAATTATTTTCCAAGACAGAATGTTGAAAAAAGCGTGTTGATCAGATCTTCCTCGTAATCTCTTCCGGTCAGCCTGTTTAAATCCTGAATGATTTCTCTTATCTTTATGGCCACCAGATCTATTGTGAAGCCTTCCTGTATATCTTCTACGGTCGAATTGGTCAGACCGTAAATCTTCTCCAGTGTGTTTTTCTGTAATTTGTTGAAGATGAGATCGTTGTCATTTACAGAAACAAGCCCTTTAACAGCGTCGTAGATATAGTTTTCCAGTTCGGCAATTCCCCTCTTTTTCAGTGCGGAAATTTCATGAACATCGGCATAAGTCTTTAATTCTCCCTTGATTGCTTCTGTGACCGCCCTGCTATCAGATTCATTATTACTTAAATCCGTTTTATTCAGGATGATCAGAATCTTTTTGTTTTCCAGCCGCGCTTCTTCGATCAGCTTTTTACTCTGTTCATCAATCCCCGCCGTTATATCAAAGATGAACATCACAAACGGCGCATTTCTGAACATGCTGAGGCTTCTTTCTATTCCCAGAGTTTCTATCGTGTCATTCGATTTTCGTATTCCGGCGGTATCAACGAGATTGAGAAGAATACCGTTGACGTTCAATTCCTCTCTGATATAATCCCTCGTTGTTCCGGGGGTATCGGTAACGATTGCACGATCTTCCTTCAGTAAGGTGTTCAACAGAGTTGATTTTCCCGCATTCGGTGGTCCTATAATGACCGTGTCGATGCCATCTTTTAATCTGATAGAATTGGCAGCCCCATTCAGGACGGATTCGATTCTTGTCCTGACCGTAAATAAGGCCTGAAGGATCTCATCTACCTCACTGTGTTCAAAAATCTCATCAGGGTAATCTATCTGTACTTCTATCATCGCAGAAATCTTGGTAAATTCATCCTGGATTTGTTCTACGAGTGCCGAAAGTCTTCCTTCCAGCCCCTTTACCAGAAGTTCAGCCCCTTTTCGAGTCTTGACGTTAATAATATCGTTGATAGCCTGTGCCTTGATCAAGTCTACTTTGTTGTTCAGAAAAGCACGAAAGGTGAATTCCCCTTTTAATGCCGGTTTACAATCATCAAGCAGGGTTTCGAGAATCATCTCGGTAACAATCTGACCACCATGACACATGATCTCAAGCATATCTTCACCGGTATAGGAATGAGGAGCTTTGTAAAAGATAATCTGAACCTCATCAATCATTGTATTTTTCCTGTTCAACCATTTTCCGTAATATACCTTTCTCGGAGTAAACGTCTCGCTGCTCCCGGAAAAGTGTTTTTTCAAGATATCGAGGCTGTCTCTGCCAGTCAATCTGACAACGGAAATCGCCCCGTTTCCAACGGGTGTGGCGATTGCCGCTATCGTATCAATCCTGTTCATATCTGTGGACATTAAATCTGCTCCATTTTCTGTGGTGCATCAACTCCTATGAGAGAAAGTGCATCGGCTATTACGGTTTTTACGGCAATAGCAAGATTCAACCTGGCATTTGAAGTCTGTACATCATCTGGATTAACGAATACATTAGAATTATAATACTGATGGAACATGGCCGCTATGTCATGAATATAATTGGTGAGTTTATGAGGAGAATTTGTACTGATCATCTCATACAGACTGTCCGTATAAAGTAACAGATCCCTGATCATAAGATGGTCTGCTCTCGAAGTAAGCTTATCAAGATCTTCCCCTCTCTTGAAGCTGATGCCCCTTCTCTCCGCATTATCTATCAGACTACAGATCCTGGCATGAGCGTACTGAACGTAATAAACCGGATTTTCCATTGACTGGCTTTTTGCGAGATCGATATCGAAGATAAGCTGTGCGTCCTTGTCTACCATTGCATAGAAATATCTTGTCGCATCCTTTCCGACCATCTCCATCAGCTCATCGAGTGTGGTGAAAGTACCGGCCCTTGTGGACATCTTTACAATTTCCCCACCCTTTTTCAGACTGACCATCTGATGAAGAATTACGTTGAAGAAATCATCCTCGAAGCCAAGTGCCTTCATAGCGGCCTTCATCCTGGGAATATGACCGTGATGATCCGCTCCCCAGATATCAAAAACCTTACGGAACCCTCTTTCGTGCTTTTTATAATGGTTGGCGATATCCGTGAAAAAATAAGTTGGCATACCGTCTGACCGGATGAGTACCTTATCCTTTTCATCGATAAATTGTGAGACCTTCAACCAGAGTGCACCATCAGCCTCATAGACCAGATCATTATCCGTAAAGATCTGCCTGACTTTTTCTACCGTCCCATCCGTAAAAAGAGATCCTTCGGAGAAATAGACATCGAATACAATGCCGAGCATCTTCAGTGTATGCTTTATCTGAACAAACATCTCATCCTTTGCCTTTGCAAGACAGGCTGCATCCGCTTCATCGTTCCAGAGGTCTTTGTATTTTTCGCCCACCTCTTTCTGAAAATCCTTTGCAAGGTCGATGATGTATTCCCCGTGATAGCCACCTTCAGGAATTTCATTTTCGATTCCGAATAGTTCATTGTATCTGACCCAGAGGGATCTGGACAGTTTTTTCATCTGTTTTCCGGCATCGTTGAAATAATATTCTCTCGTTATTTCATACCCGAATCTTTCATAGACGGAAGAAAGAATATCACCGATAATGGCCTGTCTACCGTGTCCGACGGTAAGGGGACCCGTTGGATTGGCACTGACAAATTCTATCTGTACCTTTTCATTGTTCCCTATATTGTATGAGAAATATGCTGAGGGTGTTTCGGCATTGAGAATTTCAAGCAGTCTCTCGTTGTAGAATTCCGTACTCAAAAAAATGTTGATAAATCCCGGACCTGCAATCTCGGTTTTCTCAATGGCGTCTTTCTTTTCAAGTTCTTCCGTCAGCCTTTCGGCCAACTTTCTTGGGGGCATCTTTGCCGCTTTGGCACAAACCATCGCCGCATTTGTCGAAAAATCTCCGAATTCCCTGTTCGGTGGGATTTCTACCCTGATCTTTAATGCCGCATCCATAATTCCAATATTAACAAGACAGTCATTGACTATCTCCATTAACCAGTTTTTCATCATCTTTGCCAATTCATTCACCTTTCCCTTTACTGATCAAACCAAATTCTATATTTTTGAAATTATATCTTTGTTTCAGTTCATCATCAATACTGATCTCATATATATCTACCTGTAGCTCTCCGGAGATTCGATATGTCCTGATCGGAGACAAATCGTTGTCGCTAACATACTTTTCCTTGTCCGTCAGCACACAAGTTATTTTATTTCTTAATTTTATTATATCAGATGAATCATGTCTTCTGACATTGATGATTTCGATTCCTTTATAAAGCGTCAATGTACAGATAGAAACGATCAAAACTGATATTATCATATCCACCATGATAAAAAAAGCGGGTCTTTTATTATTCATGAGAAGTCGATGATGTTTGAATAGCTGATCTTTTCAATCTGTTCCTCTATGAGAATTTCCAGTTTTTGTTCATTGGCATTCAGAATAGAGTCCGCTTTTTCGTTTAAGTCATCCTGATTCTGCTGTAATGATTGCCGAAGTGATTTCTGGGCCTTCCTGATAATCCCCTTTTCGTTTATCATCAAAAGTCGCAAAAACCACTTTGGAAGCTTCAGATTTTTGATTCCCTTAGTCATCTGTCTTTTAAATCCGGCCATTGAAGCGAGTAAAACCGTTATGGAACTGATAAAGACCGTCAGCCAGGCAACCGGCCCTGCAAATGCGGGAATCAGGAGGGTTGATCCGAAAAGCGAGCTCGTGATCACGCTGACAATCAGGGAAGAAATCGTCGAAATCCTCATAAAAAAAACGTTGCTGATATCGTTTAGTTCGTTTTCAGAGGATACCTTATCTGATCCGGAGAGAAGCCGTTTCTGTGCAAATTCAAAATTGACCATCGATTTACTGAACCATTTACTCAACTCGTCCTTTGTCTTGTTTTCTATTCTGAAATTCACCTCACTGACAAATCCGGAAGTTGTATTTTCTACTAAGGTCTTCTGCTCATTAACCGATTTTTCAAGGGATAATTCCAGTTCATTCAACGTTCCACCCGTTTTGAAAAATTCTGTCATCGTTTTGATAATCGCTGGTTCATAAATTGAGTACAGTCTTGAAAAATAAGTCTGTAGACAATTGGTGAAAATCTTTCTGTAATCATCCTGAAGTGTCTGAATCAACTGTTTTTTTGAACTGCGTAGTTCATCTCTGACCTTTTCCTCATACAGTCTTGCCGCATAACAGAGTCCGAGACCACGACTAATCGTGGCTTCAGGATCAGAAGAAGAAATGATTCTCGTATAGGGAAATTCTTCTGAGACCATCTCAAGAAAAAATTGCCATCTACTGCTACCACCGGTCAGTATAATCAGTGAAACGGCATCTTTACCTATGTTGAATTGCTCATGGCTTTTCTTTATCTCGCTTTTTAAAACCTCTGGAAGGTTGATCATTCCGTCCGTCATCAATTTGGAAAATGTTTCAAGACCCGCCATCTCCCTGATCAACTCTTTACTGGGATGATAAGACATCATCTTTTTCATCAGAAACTCCTCATTTTCTATAGAGATAGAGCCGAATGAAGAGGTCGCAAAAGACACATTCTCACTGAAGTCTTTCTTTGACGAGGTGGAAGACAGAAGTGAGGAATATTTTTCCTTTAATATCTTAAAGTAAACCGTTCTCAGATAACCGTCTATCCCTTCTTCTCGGATCGCATTTTCCACCCCGTTGTTCTGTTCAAGAAAGATGTTGTAAAACAGATCATCAAAGAGTACGCCACCGAGAACCGGCGACCCCCAGACTTTCTCTATTCTGAAGTTCTTCAGATAGGCAAAATCAAGTGTTCCTCCGCCGAAATCCACGACGAGTACACCGCGTGAAGCGTCTTCTTTCGTAATATCCCTCCGATTCAGATGATAGAAAAGAGCACCGAGGGGTTCCTCCATGAGGACCGGCAGGGAACCGGAAGATTTTTCAAGAATCGAAGACATCATCTTCACATGATCTCTGACAGTCTTGGAAGGGATACCGCAAGTCAGGGCATAATGTTCCGAGTCACTGATATCGGAAATCAGTTTTTGTCTGTATAATGAGTTAAACAACGTTGTGAGAAACATTTCTGCCTCGGCTTGAGCCCTTTTATTAAAGGCAAGTCGCTGCTTGAATCCGCTGCCGAGTGTAAAGCGTTTTTTTTCACTTTTACTCATGGAATACCATTCTTCTATGGCCGGTTGTCCATAGCCGATGATTTCAAATGTCCGTTCATCGTAAAGGATGACGGAAGGAATTGATGTACTGCCGCTAATCTTCACATCGTCTACGATCGGATTTCTTTCGCCGGTCGTAGAGAGACTCAGATGTGTGTTGGACGTTCCGAAATCGAGCCCGTATATCTGTCTCAGATTATCTCTATTAAAACCATTCATCGTCTTACCTTCCTGACTTTTCCCCTGATCAGCGTATTTCCTTCCGAATCTGTCCATGCATGATAAAGCTGCCGGACATCATCACCTTCCTCGATGATTCCAAAGGTATCAAAATATTTCTTTTCACCTTCTGTGAAAGGAAAGATATCTTCTCGCTCTACCGGATTTATCCCCTGGGATTGCAGTGCGTTGAGAAAACTCTTCACGGAGATTAGGGCATCCTCCGCATTATTTGTCTCAGCGGCTGTGTAAATCTGCTGTATTGAAGGAACGATATGTTTTGAGGAGAGGAAGAGTGGGGGGATCAATTCATTTGCCTGAACAGCTCCCCGATGAACCTGTCTTGTGATAAGGTTTTCTACGGGTTCTTCCGTCAGGATTTCCTCCAGTTTTTCAGAAAAGAGTTTCTGTTTATATAGAATAAACTGTTCAACCTGGATCGCGGCTGCTTTTCGCGATTCAACCGAGTTGTTAACGCGAACGGGTTTAAAGATATGGAGCATCCAGAAGACGATAAGGGTGATAACGCCGGCCCATATCCACTGAATGAAATTTATCCTGTTCTTACCAAATAATGACCCTCTGATATTTGAAAAAACAGTTGCGATGGTAAGTCCGGTAAAGCTGATGACAGCGGCCCATTTGATCGTTTTGGCCACACGGGGATGTCTGATGGCTTTTGAAAAGAGCCAAACAAAAAACCAGGCCCCTATCGGCATCCCTATCAACGCCGCATGATACTCGCTCTTGAAAAAACCTCCGATCAGAGTATAAAACAGCCATCCAAACAAAACAGAACCTACGGCGGCCGGGATCCCGAGACGCTCGAATTTTCGGAATTCATAAGTTTCTGCCGGCAGATAGATCTCGTCGAGTTCTGAAATATCCGAAAAATCTCCCGTTGAAATCTCGTATTTGATTCTGTTTTTTCTTTCAAAATCGATATCCGGTTTCTTCTCATCAATCAGGTCGTCCAATAATTCGCTGAATAAGACACTGTTGACGTTTTTCTTGATCGTTGTCTTTATTTCATCATTGGACTTTTCAAAGTCAAGGTCCAGAATCCTGTTGACATATTTTTCTTTTACACTTTCATCTGATTCGTTCAGTATCAAAATTGATCAACTCCGGTTTTTAAAACTGACTACACAACGATTATAACTCAAATATGGTAAAATCATGCAGAAAAGTTTACAAAAGAAACAATTCTTTCCGGGGAGATGAATGTGATGAACGATTTTAATGTGGATATACACTTTGATTTATTGATGCTTGTAGAGGAAGAGAGGCGGAAAGGAAGGAAGAACGTCATAAAAACGGATTTTCTTCCTTCGATAAAAGAGGGGGGATTTAGACTGATTGTCTCCTCACTGTTCATAGATGATATCTTTATTCCCGAAATGGCTCTGAGGCATGCCCTTGATCAGATTAGCGGTCTTTATCAGGAGATAGAAGAATCCGATCACGAGTTGAAACTCTGTAAAAACTATCAGGATATTGAATCGTTGAAAGAAAATCAAATCGGGATAATGCTCGCGTTTGAGGGTGTAGAGCCCCTCTATAACGACATAAATCTCTTGAATATATTCTATGAGTTGGGGGTCCGAATTGTTGGAATGAACTGGTCCCGTAGAAATTATGCGGCAGACGGTTGTTTCTTCAACAAACAGCGTGAAGGGAAAAAGGGTGGCTTAACGCCGTTTGGCGTGGAAATAGTAGAGCGGGCGGAATCACTTGGCATGGTTATTGATGTCAGTCATCTGAACGATGAAGGCTTTTGGGATGTTATGGAATTCGCAAAAAAACCGGTTATTGCCACGCATTCCAATTCCAGATCTCTCACCTCAGTGATGCGAAATCTCACCGATGATCAGATCAGAGCGATTGCCGGGAAAGGCGGCTTAATAGGTATTAACTCTGCCAGTTCATTTGTCAGTGATACGGATGAAACATCCAACATCGCGGCTTATGTAAATCATATCGAACAGATGAAAGACCTTGTAGGTATTGAGCATGTAGCCCTTGGGTTTGATTTCTGCGATTCAAACATCTCGGATAAGTTTGAACCTATAAAATTTGATAACGGCAGAACCTTCTTCAACGTTGTAAAAGGCCATGCTGATGCACAAAATGTCAGAACGCATATGCTTGAAAGAGGTTTTACGGATGAAGAAGCCGAAAAGGTTTTTTCGACAAACTTCCTGAACCTTGTTAAGGATCATATTGAATAATTTTTTTGAACTCTTCTTAATAAAAAAGAACAAAATCCCTTCTATGAAGAAGGGATTTTATATTGCAGTCTTTTCATTCCAAAACTTTCCATCCGAATACCTTTATATCAACCCTGTCTCTTTTAAAAATGATTCCTTCAGCTTCAAGCATCTTTCTCTGAAGAAGCTTGGATTCTTCATCTCCAAGACTTATTTTTCCCTGTGAATTGATCACACGATGCCAGGGCAGTCTCTTTTCGGGCGTTGATCTGGAAAGTGCAAAACCTACCATTCTCGCGGTACATCCACCATGGATGGCGGCAATCATGCCATACGAGGCGACCTTTCCCTTCGGGATATTCCTGATAATAGAATATATCTCCTCATAAACGCTGTTATCGGTCATGAAATCACTTCGCTGGTGATTGTTTTCCGGTAAGTTCTTCCACCGTGATTTTTAACACACAGGTCTTCTCTACAACAGCTTCGGGTAATGAGGTAGCTTCTCTCTTTTCTATATGTCTGACGATCAGTTTTAAGGCTTCAAGTTTCTCTTTTGAGTCATCGATGATGCTTATCCGGCCTGAGCCCATGACGCATCTGTAATGTGTCGTACAGCTGCAGCTTTCCTCATCAGTAACAACGCGGATTGAATCGGAGATTTCGAAGAAACAGGGAGTTCCGTATTCATCAGTATTATTTTTTATAATATCGATTTTCTTTCCCGCCATCGCGCAGTGTATGAAGAGATTCTCACCATCGTATCCGTAATTCAAGGGAATCACGTACGGTCTGTTGCTATCCGATAATCCAAGATGAAGCAGGTTGTTTTCAGTTATAATGGATTTCACGTATTTTATATCGCCGATCTGTTTATCCTTTCTTCTCATTTTTCCTCCTAAACCTTCATTCCGTTCCTGAAGGCCGTGTAATACCATTCAAGTGCCTCTTCAGACATAGATTTTTTCAGAGAATCGGAAATATTGGCCTTAAGGATCTCAACCGAATCATATTTTTCGGTTAAAGTGATTAATTCATCAAATTCGGTAAGCATTCTTTCCATCTCTTCGTGCTTGAACACACCTCGATGAGAATCGATATAATAGTCCGCCTTAAAATTCAGCAATTTCTTCAGGAGAGGAAGATAGATATCTTTATGATAATAAAACACCTTGTCATCATCGGTGCCAATATAAAGACAATCCCCTATAAAGAGAACTTTTTCAGTCGGGCTGAACATCACGCAGCAGCCATCCGTATGATCGGAAATTACTTTTTCAAATGTCAACGTATCGGAGCCCGTGTCCATCGTTAATTTTCTTTCAAAAGTTATTTCGGGTAATTTGATGCCTATGTCAAAAATACCCTCTGCAAATTCATTGTTTATTGCATAACCTTCAGCTTTTATCGTCTCTTCCAAGTCTCTGCCCACGAGGGTCCTCATCTGCTGCTTTGTCCCCTCGAGACTGATAACCGGACAAAACAACTCTGAAAGGCCAAAGATATGATCATAGTGAAAATGGGTCAGAATACAATAATCGGGATAATTCAGATGATTTTCCTTTAAATGGCCGAGAAATTCATTCATATGTCTTATCGATGTTCCGCCATCTATCATGACCGAAGCCGTTTGCCCCTTAAAATACCCCAGTACCGGTCTGTCTCTTTCATCCTCCTGCTCAAGATAATAAAAATTTTCGGTAAGTTTAATGAATTTCTGTTCCATAATATTCCCCCTTCTTGCATAGCCTTGAAGATTATAGCATGTGATAAATAAAAAAACCGCAGAACATATGCCATGTTCTGCGGTTTCTACTCCGGTTAACCGAACAACCGGTAGTTTATATCAATGCTTCTTCGGTGTTAGGATCAAAGAGTCTCATTTTCTTGAGATCGAATACGAGATCCATCTGAAGATCAGTCTTTGCACCCGTTTCAGGCAAAACAGTTGCCACAAACTTGCTGTCGCCTATCGTTGCGTGAATCAGTGTTTCGCTACCGAGTGGCTCTATAACTTCTACCTTAACACTGACGACATTTTCTCCAACAACGGCGTTCTTTGAAAATACCTTATCGTATATATTTTCAGGCCTGATACCGAAGACAACATCCTTATCAATGAATGATGATACCTTTTCCTCATAATCGGCCGGAACTTTTACCTTGAAGGCTCCGGTCTTTTCCGCGACCCAGAGACCCTTCTGGTCTTTAAGAATCTTACAGTCGGCAAAGTTCATAGGAGGCGTTCCGATAAATCCTGCGACGAAGATATTTGCCGGGTGATTGTAGATCGTATATGGATCTGCAACCTGCTGTACAAGACCGTCTCTCATGATAACTATTTTATCGGCCATCGTCATGGCTTCAATCTGGTCATGTGTAACGTAAGCAATCGTTGCATCAAGACTGTGATGGAGTTTCTTGAGTTCGGCTCTCATCTGTACCCTGAGCTTAGCATCAAGGTTTGAAAGTGGTTCATCAAAAAGGAAGACCTTTGGGTTTCTGACGATAGCTCGACCAACGGCAACTCTCTGTCTCTGTCCACCTGAGAGCTGTTTCGGCTTTCTGTCGAGAAGTGGTTCGATACTGAGAATCTGTGCCGCGTTCTTAACTCTTTCCTCTATTTCGGCTTTCGGGAATTTTCTGAGTTTCAAACCGAATGCCATATTATCATAAACGGTCATGTGCGGGTAAAGCGCGTAATTCTGGAAAACCATTGCGATGTCTCTGTCCTTTGGTTCTACATCATTTACAACTCTGTCGTCAATCTTGATTTCGCCCTTTGTGATCTCTTCAAGTCCTGCGATCATTCTGAGTGTCGTCGTCTTTCCACAACCTGACGGTCCAAGCAATACAACGAATTCCTTATCTCCAATAACAAAATCGTGATCTTTAACCGCTTCAACATTCCCGTCAAATATCTTCCATACATGTTCAAGTTTTACTTCTGCCACTTAAATCACACCTCCTGATTATTTTCATCAATAAAATAGTCCAGATTCAAATTTTTAATCAAACTGATATCCTTATCATCGCTGAGTTCCATGAGATACAGATCCTTGACCTTTGAAAGGAAATCCATGAGCTTCATATACCTTTCATAATCCATCATAACGGAAACGGGTTTGCCATTTTTCGTTATGATGATTTCCTTTTCCTTACAGTCATTGACGACGGTAGAAAACTTTTTCTTCGCATCAGCGAGACTGTAGAACTCCATTTCGGAAAACTTTCTCAAAAACCTCACCTCTTGACCATAATTATAGTCATTTATTTCCTGTAAATCAAGGGGTTTATGTAAAGATATTGTAAATTCCTTGGAGTGTTTAATTCCTCTGTATAAATTTCAATGAAAAAAATGGAAATATCTGTGGGGGATTTGGAAATACCTAATAAATAGATGGAAAGTCGAAATCCTGAAGGGGCAGGTCTTGTGCCTGCCCTTTGGATGAAAATTCTTTTATATAGTGCGGTTAATAACTAAAATCCCTGCCTTAGAGAGTGCTTCAATAGTTCCTGTGGTAAATCCGTTTTTTGAATAAACCAAAAACAATGCCTTTTCATTATCTTTTCGAATAAAATCAGCGATTCTCAACCATCTCTCAAGCTGTCTTTTACCATATCTCGCTTTGGTGTTTTTTACATCAATATAAAGTGTATAGCCCCTCTGAGCTCTGATATAAATATCAATCTCACTGTTTCTGACTCCTGTTTTGATGATCTTTCGTTCTTCTATTTCAACAGGAACAATTCTCAAATCTTCTCCATTTACCGTCAATTCTTTCAGATTGAATGATTTCTTTATCTTGTCTTTTATCAAAAATTCCATGAATTTTCCTTTAGTATAATTGTGCCTACCCATTTCTTTTTTTAACTCTTTTTCAATGTCGGGTACAAAGTTTTCAATCTCTTTCTGATAAATATTTCTGAAAACGAGTTCATATGTTTTATCTTCCGTTACCTTGTAATCAAAATGACTCTGCCCATGAGAAATCAAATCTCCCTTTACAAGTGCTTCCAATTTGTTTTCCAATTCATCATCAGTGTACGGTAACTTCAACGCCTTTTTTATTTGAAGTCTTGTTCTCGCGTCTCCCTCCTGAAAAAGATACAGCATGATTCTCTTTGAATTGACCTTGTTAACAGTGCTGAAGGTTTTAAGCATATATTCCATCCAGGTTCCGTATATTTCACCTTGCTGAATTTCTCTTTTGTATACATCTAAAATATTTTCATCAAGTGTATAATCTTTCTTCTGATTAAATCGGCTTATAAAAAGGGATTTAATATAAAGCGGATCACCTTTCGTCAATTGCCAGATCTTTGACTTTGCATCCTCATCAATTTTTGTCTGCATAAAATAGGCGTATTTCACTATAGCATCTTTTGCCTCCGCTTCCGGCAGATTTTTAAGCGGATAAGTCTGAAACCTGCCGGTCAAACTCATCACAATTCTCAACAGCCAATGAACCTCACTACCGGAAATAATCAACGGTGCATCCCGGAACTCTGAAACGTGCATATAAGTTCCACTCAATCTTTCTATTATTTTTCCCTCTTTATTGGAAATGTATTCGTTGATGTATTGAAACTCATCAATAATTTGTACAATCTTTTCCCCTTTTAACTGACCGATGATCGCGGGTGCTTCACTTGCGAGAAACCACATACCATCCCAATCATCATTTTTTATATGTATTGTCATGGACTGATATAAACTCTCTATTTCTTCATCATCTATGATTTCTGAAAGTTTTTCGAAATCATAATACTTTCTCATATATTCTATTTTCCTTGTTTTAAATGACATGTACTGTTGGACAAAATTGGTGAAAAAATCCAGCGCAAAAGCTCTCAAAGACTGGTCATAATCCTTAATGGAATAATAAAAGGGGATGACCTGTAAATCTCCGTCTTTCTTCTCAGCTCCCGTACTCCAGAGAATGTTAAACAAACGCTGCATAAAGGCAGTTTTTCCCTTTTTCCTTCGGGATAGAATTGCCTGATTTTGAGCAAAACCACCTTCAAGCGTCATATACCAGTCTCCAAGAAAGAAATCGAACTCCTCTTTTCTACCGACGAAAAGATCAGGATTACCTATCTTTTCAGGAAGTGCAATTTCTATTTTATTTGGCATTTTGAACATTTTATTCACCTCCAAAAAATCCTTGTCTCTGTTGCTTGATTGACTCCGTTTATAAAACTAAATTTACTTTATTATTTTCTGGCAATTTATCAGATCCCATGATGATCGGTTCAAAAAATTCAACTGCGTATTGTCGCTTCAAAATATCATGATAGGCTTGATTGTAATAATTGCACAAACAATTATAGCAAGCAGAATCTCCATTACCATCTGTTCCGCATTGACAATTTTTTACCACATCATATGATGCTTTGAGCATTTGGAAGAATTCTTCTGTTGAAGCTTTGCCGATTCTTCTCACGTGTCCGGCCCCTCCAGGAACAGTATCAAAGATAATAAAAGAAGTTTGCCAACCCCCGTTTTTTGTTTTCTGAGAATGGATAGTTCCAGATATATCAGTTCTTTCTATTTTAAGATATTCACTGATTCCTTCAAGTAGAGCGTATAAAATTGATAGCGCTTTTTCTCTTTGCAGAAAATGACCAATAGCAAGTGTTATCACATCTGTTTTAAATATGTGTCCAAAGGTTTTTCTATACAATTTGGTTGATGGACAAGTGTATCCATATGGATTTTTGTGTTCTTTAGGTATAGATTTAAGTTTGTTGTATCCTTTGTCAATTTCCGAATAGCCGCATACAGGACATACGTGGAAAAAGGAGGTGTTTATCACTGCCAATTCATCATCGGAAGTAGATTTTATTTCAAAGTGATAATCATTTAAACAATGGCTTTGAGCTTCAGAGTTCAATTCATTTTTATCACCAACATAATAAATTTGGCTATGATATGTTTTTTCAGGTTTTTTTGTTGTTGCTTTTACTGTTTCAGCTGTGTTGATGATAAAACCATAATCTGGAATGATAAACATATCTTCGGAAGAGATGCTTTCCCCACATACTTCACAATTCCACTCTTTTCCTTTTAAATCTGATAATCTAATATTGAGATGATTACACTCCTTATTTTCACAAACTGAGAATTGATATTGAGTTATTTTATTTTTATCCCTACCTTTTGGTATTTTCACAAACTGACTTTTTAGTATTTGTCCGTTGGCGACAATTTCTGAACCTGGAGCATATTCAGAAATAGCGATTTTCAAATCTCTTTGTAAACGTAAATTTGAATAACTTTTATCGAACGATGTAGTCAATTCTACAGTATCAACAGGGAAACCATATTTAGGTATAATATTTTTTCTTGATAAAAATTGCAGTATTTCCTCTTCTTTCAGTTTATATTTTATGTAATTTTTAATTTTGTCGGAACGTGTACCAACGTTTTGTTCATTTGGATCATCTTGTGTTTCTTTTAATTCAGATCTATATGCTTCCAATTCAGAAATTTCTGATAGATACTCATTTCTAATCTTTTTAATGTAACTTTGTTCACTATTAAGTTCCTGGACCCATTCATCAATACTATCTTTCAGAATTTTTGGCACAAATGATTTAAGATAACCCTTTAAGTCTTCGGGAATAGCGTATAAAAATGTCAGAAATTTATCAAAAGAATCTTGTTTGAAAAAAGAATCCACATCCTTATAATACTCAGGATATTTTCTCCAAAAATAAGCAATTATAGCAGCGTTCACATGTCTTTTGATAATTTTTATATTTTCTATCTTAAATGCAGGTGGCATAATTTTCCCATTAATCATTTCCGATGGATTTTGGAAATAATTAAAATCATGAGACGACAATTTACAAAACGTCAAGCTATAAGCTACCGCATCACTTCGCCTCCCCGCACGTCCAGCACGTTGTATATAATTTGCAGGTGTTGGAGGCATATTTTTCATAAAGACAGTTTCCAGTTCACCAACATCCACCCCCATTTCAAAAGTAGTTGAACAGCTGAGAACGTTGATTTCCTTTTTTACAAATTGTTCCTGATAGTCTCTTGCCAGTTCTGGACTTAGTTGTGCCGTATGTTCCTTGCAAACCATCGGAAAGATTTCCATTTCTTTATAAATTTTTCTATAATGATTCTCGCGAAATTCTTTTTCTACATCACATTTTCTAAGCGGTCCGTCGCATCTATATGTTGGACAAATGTTTGAGATATTGTTGACGGTAAGCTTACCACATTTATCACAGATATACCAATCCAATTCGTCGTTCAACGAAGACCTAACAATGAACTTTGAGATATTCATTTGATAATTATTATCAGATTCTAAAATTAGACTATTATGTTTGGTTATTAAAAGTTGTTCCCAAAAAAGCTTAAGAAAATCAATGTTTTTTTGACTGGGCTGACCTTTAGTTCTTTCGACATAATCCAGTCGCTGGTTTTTTTTATTCGTTGATTTTGGTATCCATAAACTACCATATTTATTTGAAGGGTTACTCAATGATATTGTTTTTTCTTTCCCAGTATAGATAAAATATTTTATATCAGCGGCTGTCATTTTAACTGGCATTTTAAAGATACAATATTTCTTAAATGTATTTGCCAAAACTCTTTGGATTGAAAGAACTTCCTCTTTATCGTAAAAACCAAGTTTTTGAAATTGTTCGGCTTTATATTCAAAAGATAACAAACCCAAATTTTCAAGGCTGTTTCTATCATTACTTGAGATTTCATAAAGTAATGTTTTCCAAGCCTCTTTAAGAGAAATTTCCGGTTTTTCAATATGATAATTTTCAAAGAGATAAGCAATCCTTTCTGCAACAGTTTCCAATTCAAAAGTGTTTTTATCAAACTCCTCTTGAAGCTCTTGAATAGCCGTTATTAAAAGTTTACGCCTTAAAAGATTGTTATAAGTAAAATCAAAGTAGCTTGCAAAATATGCCGCTTGTTGTCTGCTGTCTGAAAATACCAATAATTGTTTTTCTTTATTCTTTTCAATTGTTTGTTTTGTAATTTTTTCCGAGTCAATTTCTCCGAAAAATCCTCCGTTAGTTTTAACAGTTTTTTCTGTTTGTAGTATTATTTTACTTTCTATTTCTTCATACAGACTTGTACCAATAACACTTGCAGCCGCTTCCTGACCAAGATAAAAGTTTCTTAGTACACTCCCTCTGTTATTTTGAGCGTTACAGGCAGCACATTTATGAAGTTGCTTCTTATTAATATCGATTTCAAGAAGTTCCACTTTGTTTGATTCTCCACAATTACATTTGATGTGGTTTACTTCTGCTTTTTTTTGGATTAAACCACATTTCCCACATAAGATATATTGCTTTTTCAAATAGTCAGTTGAAATATTCGTTTCGTCATCGTTTGTTATGTTTTCAATTTGTCCTTTTTCCAAAAGCATAAACATTTTTCTTTTTTTCTTTTGCATGCGGTCTGTTTTTTGAACCAGAATTTTTTTCCCTTGCGTTTCTTCAATAATGCCTTCTATATAAATTTGTCCACAATATTTACAAACCGCTATTTTATAGCATTTGTACAAGTCATTTTCTATGATTTTGGTATTATGCGGAAAGACTGTCAGCGTTTTCTTTTTCCCAAGTGTCACATAAACACCTTCAAGGGATTTTAAAAACATATGATATCTGGCATCAAACAATTTGATGTTTTCTTTTTCTGCAAGATTTGCCACAAAGACAAATGATATGAGTTCTTCTTGAGTCATTCCAAATTTATCCGATATGGTTTGAATCGTTTCGGCTGATTTTAAAAGTAGCTTTCTGATTCTGTAATAGAATTTATCCTGAATGATCAAGTCATATAAAATGCTTTTAATCGTGTTGCTTGAAGAATCAAATTCGGAATAATATTCATATATGATATTTTTTAAAGTTTTTGGTTCTTCTTTTTTGATATCCACTTTTCCTAAATAAGACGACAGCTCTTGATATAGCGTTGAAGGAATTGAAAGTTTTCCATGAGTTTCATCAACCTTTTCACGTTTGGCATGAATTACACAATCTTCTTTAAATGTTGCATCTGCACATAATTTCGACGCAAATTCACAAACCTTTCCTGTATCATTTTTTCCACCAAGCGTAGCACTCGTCAAGATAAATCTGATTTTTTCATTATTGGGTAATTGATTTTTTACTCTTCTTAACAGCATTGAGACTTCTATCCCAGTTGCACCAGTATATGTGTGCGCTTCATCCAATACAATATATTTCCACTTATTCGCTTTTTCTCCATTGAAAAAAACATTTTCTTCAGGTTTCAACATTAAAAACTCAAGCATTGCATAATTGGTAATGAAAATATGTGGTGGATGTTCTTTCATCCTATCTCTTGACAGAATGTGATTTGTAACTGGTTTTGAATCGTTAAGTTTTAAATAGTTATCTTGCGCTTCTTTTTCAGTAGGTTTTGTTTCACCCGTATAAGCTCCAAAAGTTATATCGGGATAATCTCGCAACAACTCACTCATTCGTTTCATTTGATCGTTAGCTAAGGCGTTCATGGGATATATGATTAATGCTCTAACACCATCATCTAATTCTCCGCGTTCTTTTTCACTCATTAGATGATTGATAATTGGAATTAAAAAAGACTCCGTTTTACCAGAACCAGTTCCTGTTGAGACCACAAGATTTTTGTCCTCAATACATTTTATAATTGCTTCTTCCTGATGTTTGTATAATCTTCGCGTTAGCAAATCAGGCTCATTTTGATACAACTTTTTGAATTCCTGACTCAGCACACTATTTTTGATTAGTTCTTCAATGGATTTCCCGGTTTTAAAACTGCCAATATAATCAATATACGGCCCTTTGGCAAAATTTTCAGCTTTTTCAAGATTTTTTTTGAATTGAGTCATATATTCTTGATCTTTTATAAAAAAGGTTGTTTTAATGTATCTTAGATATTTTTCTGTTATTGCTTTTGATGCCTTTATTGGATTTAACGCCATGTTTTTCCTCCTCCGCTAATTCAATATCTATGAATTCAATAATTTTATATCGCAGTTCGTTATGCGAAAGCGCAGCTTCTTCCTTGTTTATATAGCCAGTGTTCGAATCATAGATTAACCCATCATTGTTTTTATCGCTTACGTAATAACGATTTTTGAAGTTTGGACATATTTCCAAATTAATCGGATTATATTTTTCAAAATAATATTTTTTTCGAATTTGATTACATAATTTATAAAAAAAAGCATCTGCTTTAATCATTTTCTCATCAATATCATATTTGTTAACTTTTAAATAAAAATTGGAGATTGTGTATTTTTGAATTTCTCTAGAACAGCTGTTTATGTAACAATAACAATGCTTTACCTTCCAAATTTGAAAGGATTTTCCAATATTAAATTTTTTGGTGTGTAAAATTCTTTTTACTACTCCTGAAAAATAGCTTTCTTTTCTGCAATAAAATTCAAATTGATAACTTCCATTCTTTAGAAAAATATCAGGATCATGGATAATTTCTGTGTTTTTGTCAAATTTGTATCTTTTTACAAATTCATTATTTTTTTCAAGGATATCAAGAAAGATTATTTCATCACCAATAGCATCAATTCGAATATTCAAGCCACTTATCCCATTATTTTTGTTTTTATTATTGTAAGATATCAAAGGAGGATTTATCATTGTTGTTTCTGCATATAAAGTAAACAGAGGATATTTAACTGAATTAATTTCAATTGCAAATTCAGTGTTTTCTACAATATATCCAACGTTTATTTTATAAACTTTTGATGCCTTTGGTCTGAGCTTAATTCGTTCATTGTTTTTTATAAAAGCTGCGATTGGGACTGGGGAATCAATAATGAGACTTCCTGATTGTTTCTGAGTGTTTTCATCATACCAAATATCAGTTTTTTTGATAGTCGTTGAATTGGTTCCTTCAAAATTCCAGGTTAAAAATGGGATATTAATGATTAATTTGTACTCTTTTCCCTCATATTGAAATTTTTCAGAATAGCGAGTATGCGATTTCAAATCAAGAGAAACGGGATTTTTTAATAAATTTTCCAATTCTCCAATACGATAGTTCAACTCCTCTAAAATCACTTTTGGAGAGCTTTCTATTTCTTTATAATTTATGTAGAAGTTTTTATCAAATTTGAAATTAAAAACATCGACAATGATCATATTCCTTTTTATCAATGTTTTTTGACTTTCTCTATCATAAATCTTAATTTTTAAAGGATTTTGTGATTTAATAAAGCCACCATCTAAATTTACAATGAAAGCTTTTTCTCCACTTCCATCTGTAATATCCACAGTATCGTAAAAGCAAACTTTTGATAATTCTTTATTTTCTCCATTCAATACCAATATAAAATCTTCAATTTGTTTGTCTGATGAAGTTCTAAGAATTATCTCTGGTAATGCCTTAAAGACTTCATATGCCTCTTCTTCTTTGTGATCTTGCATAAGATGAAAAATATTTGCCCCTTTTACTTTATCTTCTTCTGCAACCTCGCTTTCATAATGACATTGTTGTGTCGAAAATAGTTTGTTATCAATATATAACTCAGATTCTTCGCTTAAAAATACAGTTGTTATCTTATAGTTATTATGCTTTATCTCTTGATATTCTATATTCTTAAATTCCATAGCTTCTTCAAACAAAGAAAGGATTTGCATTTCTGACTGATTCTCCAATGTTTCTGAAATTTGTTGTCCGGCAATATCAAAGAAGATATAATTAGAATCATTGTTTGGTTTTAAAATTTTTTTGAATGTTGCTCCTTTTAAAACGCATCTTAAATCTGGATAATAATTTTCTACTTTTATTTTTATGTCTTCCGTTTCGTAAAACAAATCATCTTTAAAATCTAAAATATTTACCTTATGTGTTGATATAACTTCGTTTTCTTTTGTGAATAATTCAAAAAATAAATCCAAGTTTCGCAAAGATTTTGGGATATCTTTTTGAGGAGGAATGATTAGATATAATTGATTTCCTTCAAGCTGATATCTTGGTTGCTTTGAGTATTTTCCGATTTTTACGTTTTTTGTTTTGATTGTATTTTTTATGAGATTTTTTGACCTTGATAACCTTGCTTTCTCTTTTTCGTTCAAATGCTTAATATAATTTTCTTCAAGGCTTGTTTCAACTTTTATGCTGGATATCTCTCCAAAATTTGCCGCATTTTCTATAAATAATAATCGCTTTATTTGATTTTTTACATAAAAAGAATTGATAAATGCCAGTCTAAAGGGTTTTGACAACATTTGATTTGAAATAGTAAATTTTGACTTTTTATATTCCAAAATAAACTCATCATGCTCAAAGTATTGTTCGAAATTGGTGTTTAGAAAAGCGAATAATCTATCAATATCATCTTCGATACATCTCTCATTGAGAAATCTTGTATATAGCCTGTCTATAAAATGAAAAACTTTTTCAGTATCTGATTTTGTGAAAATTGCATGAGTCAATATTGAATCTCTGTATCTGTTATTTTTACCACCAGTATTAAAAAACAAATGATTCTTCTTACAGTATTTTTTAAAAGAGCCTTGACAGATTTCCATTTTGTCTTGTTGTTTTTTGGAATGAATTGTTTTAAAAAACTCATTCCAAAAATCAGTTTTATAATCATACTTAGCGAAATACACCAATGTAAAAGTAAGAAGAGTAATTTCATCATTTTTGTTGCGAAATATCTTTTTTCCATATTTACCTTTTTTAATTCTAAAATACTCATGAGTTTCTTCAATCAAATACTCGTATACAACCGGCTGAATTTCCTCTTCTCCTAAGAGTATGATTTTTTCTGTTTGTGATTCATTGTTTTTTTTGATTTTTTCTTGTATATTTATTTTAAATTCTTCAAATTCAAGAAATCCTTTTTTTATCAACAAAAATCACCTCAAAAATATTTTCTTTTCATCTTTTTTTGATATTTTTGTATATATTATCCTAAATCCCAAATTCAACCCTCTTCCCATCAACACCAAGCAAAAGGTACAGAATCCTCTCATACCCCTCAGCCTTCAACTCAGTATCGTATTGCTTTTCAAAAATCTGCTGAAGTCCTTCAGTTGTTTTATCCAAAGAAGCCTTAATTTCAATAATAGCGCTGTATTTCTGCTTATCTTTCGCCTTCAAACAAATGTCATATGCAACTTCAGAAGTTGCTTGGGAGTTTTTTGAGTAACAAAACTCCGTCTTCCAAGTCCAGATTCCCGATTGGATTTGATCCAATAATCCACCTGAAGATAGGCAAACATCACAAGCAATAACAAATGATAAGTGTTTTCTGGTTCACCAACAATGTCAAAATAACTGAGTTTACCCGAGACAAAAGATTTCGATTCATCACTGAATTTATATGGTATCATGTACTTTGTATACTTCTCTCTCATACTCAGATTGACTTCCAACTTCAAAATCTACCGCTATATAGATTTCTATTCCTACCTGTTTGATTTAATTGCTGTACCATGGCTTTACGATTTCCGTTATCTGTTTAAAAAATATTGGCATTTGATTCACTTTTCTCCCACAATTTTTCATTTTCATTATACATCTTTTTTCGCACTAATTTTTTTCAGCCCTCACTAATTGGAAGAAAACCTTTTTTAAAAAAACGGAAGAGAGGTTATTCTCTTTTATTATACTTGGCAATATTATTTTTAAAAGTGGTCTGAAAATATCTTTAATTATTGGTACTGTACAGAGCCAATATGATTTGATATGATTTTAGGTAGGTGATTTTATGTTTATCGAAATCAACAGAAATAACAAAATACCAGTCAAAAAACAGCTATACGATGCTTTGACGTTTAAATTCCTCAACGGAGAGATCGATGGGGGATCAAAATTACCTTCCACCAGAAAACTGTCGGATGAGCTCAATATTTCAAGAAGTACCATTCTGGAGATTTATGAGCAGTTGATTGCCGAGGGATATTTATATTCTTCAAGGGGAAGTGGAACCTATGTTTCTGAGAATATAAAAACCAATCGGCAAAAATCTGAAAAGGTGAGGGAATCCGGGAAGCGTTATGACAAAGGGAAAGATCTTATCAGTCTGATAGCCGGTACGCCTGATCTTAACAGTTTTCCGTATAAAGCATGGGAAAAGGCTTTTCATACGGTGTTGTTGAGAAATGACAGGGAAATTTACGATTATGGAAATGATCTTGGATATTTTCCACTGAGAGAAACGTTATGTGATTATCTGGTGAATCGCAAAGGGATCAGATGCGCTATGGATCAGATTATTATCACTTCCGGGACAAAGGATTCGATGAACATCATTGCCTCTTCGTTAAAAAGTTATTTTAACACGCTTATCTCTGAGTATCCCTGTGTTGATTTTATTGAACCTGTTTTCAAAGCCGGTCATTATCACTTTATTAAGGCACGTGTGGATAATGAGGGCCTTGTCGTTTCTTCGATAGATATGAAATCCCCTTCATTAATCTATGCGTCGCCTTCTCATCAATTTCCCCTTGGTGGTACTTTATCTATAGCAAGAAGACAGGCTTTGGTAGAATTTGCCGAAAAATATGATCATGTTATTCTTGAGGACGATTATGACAGTGAGTTCAGATACAGAGGTGCGCCTATCAATTCGCTCTTTCAGTTGAATTCAGACCGTGTTATACATATCGGGACTTTCAGTAAGACGTTGTGTCCATCTCTGAGAATAGGATATATGGTTCTTCCTGTGTACCTTATCAAAAGTGTAAGGATTTATTTTGAAAAAATCGGGAATTTTCCATGTACGCTGAATCAGGCAGTACTCAACGAAATAATAATGAATGGCAGTTATGAAAAGCATGTATACAGGATGACAAGACAATATAAATCAAAGATGACGATTTTATGCAAGACATTGAGAGAAAAATTCGGAAAAGATATATGCATTAACGGGGAATTCTGCGGATTACACCTTGTGGTTTCCTTCAGGGACTGTGAGTTTTCTGAACTCGATCGGACAATTTTTATGGCAGAGGGACTGGAGGTCGATTTTCCGGATGATTATCTTTTGGAGGAGAAAGTTATTAGAGGCAATAAATTGATTGTTGGATTTGGGCATCTTACACATGAAGAGATAGTTACTGCTGTGAACAGACTGGAAAAAGCAATTAATAGGATAAACGGAATAAAGGAGGGGAAATGAATGCAGTATCGAAAATTTGGGAAGACCAATGAGTCTATCAGTATTCTTGGCTTTGGGGCGATGAGACTGCCTGTAATAGATGGGAATGATTCAAGGATAGATCTTGAAAAGGCAAAGCAGATGGTACGCTATGCAATAGACAATGGAATAAACTACCTCGATACAGCCTATCCGTATCACGGTGGAAATAGTGAACTGTTCTGCGCACAGGTGATGAAAGATGGCTATCGTGAAAAGATCAAAATTGCGACGAAGCTGCCGGTTTGGGATGTACGAACACATGAAGATATGGAACGCATTCTTGATGAACAGCTTAAAAA